>Ga0160433_100014_pt1 | contig 237201 bp, 255 predicted proteins | sample HID1972K_E0MG_FD_108235 | JGI IMG/M metagenome (GOLD analysis project Ga0160433, IMG submission 108235) | Enriched pill bug-associated microbial communities from UW Madison campus, WI, USA - HID1972K_E0 MG | ecosystem: Host-associated > Arthropoda: Insects > Digestive system > Unclassified ...
GCGCTGTCGCTGCATAAGGGCCGACTGATCCTTTATCTGAAAGCCTCGCTGATCAGCGGACCGGGGACCAGCGGCAGTTTCAGGTTCGAAGTCGGGTATGACGCCATCGTCGATATCCTCAATTTGTTCCGGCGGGAGTTGCATCGGAACAACAACCAGCCGTTGAAGTGGGTGGATGAGCCGGCGGCTACGTTCATGTCGAAGATGACGACGCTGGGGATTCTTGGATTGGACCCTGCGATAGTGTATCTGACGGCGTATGATCAGATTCTGTCTCTATTTGAAGCGATTACTCGGCCAGGCAGAGGCGGCCCGGTCGCGCACACCATTATGTATTATGATAATCGCTACGAACTAAAGAGCTGGATAGTTCAAGCGCCAGCCAGCGCTTTGGGAGCTTTACTTTACACCCTTACCTCACCTCCTAATGCGTTCACAGTCGATTCTACATACGCGAAACCTAATGAAAAAATTGCGTTTTCAATAATTGATTCACACCTTCTGCAACAACAAGCTATTTCCGAAATAATAAAGTGCATTGCCAATAATAACCCGGCTTCCAAAATAGCGAAAACACAATTAATTGAAGCCTGCATCAGGATGAATGAACTTGGCTCCAGCGCCGAATATAAGGATTCTGACTATCAAGAGAACAGACTAAAACTTGATAGATTCATGAGACAACCCGTTTTGAGGTATAGCTATCGACAAGGAGACGCTATGAGGGCCAGCTATTTGGAAACCGCAAATGAGCTTGGCTCATTACAGGAACTCACTGAACAAGCCAGATCAACGAAATGAATGACCCGAAAGCTACAAGTGTGGCCAGCAGCCAAACAAAAAACCAAAAAAATAAATCCCTGACTATTTTTTTATTGTTGCTCGGCGCTTTTTCGTTTGGAACCGGATACTGCGATCAGCAGGAAACCGAAAAAGAAAATAAGATTCTCAGAGCGAAAACCTTATATGGACAGTACAAGCTGGCGACCGCAGAATTGACAGAAGCCGCTGCAACTGGAGACCCCGAATCCCAATTCTTTCTTGCAGAGGAACTACGTCAAACGTCACGTTACATGACTACTGAAGCAGTGGAATGGTATGAGCGCGCTGCCGACCAAGGCGACATGTATGCCATGTACCGCTTAGCCACCGCCGCGGCTGACATCTGCCATTATTTAGGCAACTGTCCAGAGAAGATCAAAGGCCCAGAAGCACAAAGGGCTAACTTTATCAAATACGCCAAAGTTAAAGCTAAGCAAGGCGATAGCACAGCCATGTTAATTCTTTACTACATCACAGGCTTGCTATCTTGGCTCGAAAAATCCGCAGCCGCCGGCAATCCTGAAGCGCAATGGCTTTTAGCAAACCGTTATCAGGAAGGGCACGGCTTGCTGTGGCCCGCGCATCGGAAGAAAAAAGCTGCAAGCCTCTTACACCAATCAGCCCAGGGTGGTCATGCCAAGGGGATGCTCGAGTATGCAGGTTTGATGATTGAAAAAGGAAATTCAAAAGAAGCAACCTACTGGCTTCTCAAAGGGGTAGAGATCAGTTATGCACATGCAATAGGGACCTACGCAAAAGAGCTGCAGGACCCGACCGTATTCGAGGTTGAAAAAAACCCCGTCAAAGCGTATGCGTTATTTAGCTTGTTGTTAGTGTTGGATGGCGGCGGCAGACTAGACGAATATGCCCGATATGACATGACCAAGCTAGAAAAGACTCTCACCCCCGCTCAAATAAGGGAAGCCCTAATACTGTCCACCGAATGGAAAAAAAACCACAAACCAGTCTCTTTCTATCGAACAAAGTTGGGGCTGTAGCAGCACTAATAGCAGGCTGCTCCCTTCGGAATAACCTTTGCTGCCGTCCACCTGGCTGGAACTAATACCCGCTACGGCAACGACCTGCAGCCCATCGAGCAGGCCACGCGCCCGCCGACCAGCGATAACAAGGCTCACATGCAGATCGATAAAGGTCTTATCCACAAGTTCAACGTGTTCGCCGGCGTCAAGGCCGGCATCCAGGTCAGCGGCGCCCTCAATTGGGCTCCGCCTCAGGAAGTCGTCGCCCTGTCCGCCTATCCGGTGCTGTCCATCAGTGGCAAGCAGGAACCCAGCCGCACCAGCAGCTGGCTCACCCTTGCCCGCCTGACCGCCGAAGTCGGCGCAGCTGCGGGCATCGGCGCGCAAGGCGTGTTCGCGCTGTCGCTGCATAAGGGTCGACTGATCCTTTATCTGAAAGCCGCGCTGATCAGCGGACCGGGGGCCAGCGGCAGTTTCAGGTTCGAAGTCGGGTATGACGCCATCGTCGATATCCTCAATTTGTTCCGGCGGGAGTTGCACCGGAACAACAACCAGCCGCTGAAGTGGGTGGACCCAGCAGCAGCGGATTACCTGTCGAAAATGACCGTCATCGGGGCCTTGGGGCTGGATCCTGGGATGGTGTATCTGATGGCGTATGACCGCATTATAGCGCTCTTTGAAGCATTAACCTCGGCAGGCAGAGGGACTCATATAGCTAACACAATTACAAATTACAAGGACAGTCAAAACATCAAAGCCTGGGTAGTCAAATCTCCTTCCGATGCCCTCGGGCCACTGCTTTTCTCGCTGACATCGTCGCCGCAACCAATAGAAATTGAAGCTGCAGATGGCAAAAAAATTCACCTCGACAAAAGTGAAGCCTGGTTTTTACAGCAGCGAGCAATCAATAGCATAATTGCATGGATCGCCGAAACTTCAAGCTCCAAAAGCAGCCAAACACAATTCATAGAATCGTGCATAAAAATGAACAAGTTCGGAACAGCTCCGCCAGATCAGGACGCAGCATACTGCGAAAACAAAGAAAAACTTGATTTATTTATGAAAGAGCCAGCCCTTAAGTTCATAAATCAATGGAGCGACACTGTGAGAAACCAGTACAAGGATAATACCGAAAAACTTGGCATCGAAAAATATGATATGTGCCGAAACCTCAGCAAGCGCAAACCCGTGATTACACTATTTGGCTTTCCAAAATGAAGTTAATAATCGGCTCAGCGCTCTGGCTGCTAGCGGCAATGTGCAGCATTGCAAACGAATTAACGAATTACAACAAAACCCAGATAGTGTCGCGAGCCAAGACCGTATACATGCAGAGAAAACCGGCGCATCTAGAGCTCCTCGCTGCAGCAAAAACAGGCGATGCTGAAGCGCAATTCTATTTAGCGGAGGATCTTAGAGAGAATTTTCAGTACATGACGCCTGAGGCTAAGCAGTGGTACGAAGCTGCTGCAAACCAAGGCGATTACTATGCAATATTTCGCCTTGCCAACTCAGAAAACACAATTTTTCGCCTCATAGGAAATTGCCCAGAAATCAATGCAGCATTTTGGAAAAATGCATTTTTTTCCAAAGTCAAAGCTGCAGCTCGGCGAGGGAACGCGGAGGCAATGGCTGTGCTATATCAAGCTACTGGTAACGTGCGGTGGCTTGAAAAATTGGCAGCAGCCGGTTTCCCGTCAGCACAACTAAAGCTGGCACACCAGTATCGTGAGGGACATCGTTTTTTCTGGCCCGGACAACGAAAAAATGCAATAAATCGCCTCATCGAAGCGGCTGCACAAAAGGGCCACCCCAAAGCGATGCTTGAATACTCAGGCTTACTAGTGCAAACCCGTAAATTTGAGGAAGCATGGCTTTGGCTGGAACGGGCCGCAGCTACGGGCTATGCAGATGCAGTACTGGAATATGCACTAACGCTGAAGGACGGGATGCCAGCAGGGTTAAACAAAAACGTCGTCAGCGCGCACGGACTACTTAACTTACTCCTAGCACTGGATGGTGGAGGAAGACTGGATGACCTAGCAAGGTATGTCTTACATAGCTTGGAGCCCGAAATGTCAGCCGAACAGATTACCTGCGGAAAACATTTCGCGGAACAATGGAAAAGTAACCGCCCTCCGCTTTCTTTCTTTAGAGAAAAATTGGAATTCTGACCAGTGTCAATAGCTCAAATTTTAACTTGGGCCGGACTTGATTATGGCTGCATTAGGAGAAACGGGCTCGCCCCGCTGTTCGCTGTGGCTGAAGGTCATACACGTTTCAAGACACCTGCAAGAATGATACGCGCTGATACCTGACTCACTTGGCATTGGCCCCAAGGCCCGTAAACGCCCCGCCTGACGCTACCGCTAGAACGCACCCACCACACCTAGCCCATCTCACAGCCTTACCCCTGCCTAAAACAGCCTTCGTGGCTGCACCAATCCGAATGTCCCCAAGCCACATACGCTCTTTGCTTATGCTCAGTTGCGAAAAGTCCTACAGTGAAATACTGTATGCGCATACAGCAAAACAAGGACTCCCACCCGTGGCCACCCCCGCAGCTTCTTCGCCCAGCAGTTATGAACAGCTGGGTGCGCGCATCCAGAAGATCATCAACAACCCACTCGCCCAGCGCAGCCGCACGGCCCTGCTGATGCGCCTGGACCATGAATCGCCGGACGACTGGGAAACCTTGCTCGAAGAAATCGCCGAAAACGACAACGTCACCATCGCCCACCGCGATGACGGCGGCGTACAGATCTTCTGGACAGTGCCAAAGGAAGACTGACTGCGTATGAGAGTTTCGCTTTTCGCAACCGCCTGCCTGCTGTTCACTGTCACCATCGCCCAGGCCGATGCCCCGCGCACCTTCAGCGAAGCCAAGAAGGTTGCGTGGCAGCTCTATGCGCCGCAATCGACCGAGTTCTATTGCGGCTGCAAGTACAACGGCAATCAGGTCGACCTCAAGGGCTGCGGCTACAAACCTCGCAAGAACGTCCAGCGTGCCTCGCGCATCGAGTGGGAACACATCGTCCCGGCCTGGCAGATCGGTCATCAGCGGCAGTGCTGGCAAAACGGTGGGCGCAAGAACTGCGCCCGGCACGACAAGGTTTTCCAACGCGCCGAGGCCGACCTGCATAACCTTGTGCCGAGCATCGGTGAGGTCAACGGGGATCGCAGCAACTACAGCTTCGGTTGGCTGCCCGAGCAGCATGGCCAGTATGGCAGTTGCCTGACGCAGGTGGACTTCAAGGCCAGGAAGGTCATGCCGCGGCCGTCGATCCGCGGGATGATCGCCCGTACCTACTTCTACATGAGCAAGCGCTACGACCTGCGCCTATCAAAGCAGGACCGCCAGCTGTTCAATGCGTGGAACAAGACCTATCCCCCACAGCCCTGGGAACAGCAACGCAACCAGCGGGTAGCCTGCCTGATGGGCCATGGCAACGAGTTCGTCGGCCCGGTCAACCTCAACGCGTGCAGCTGAGGTTCAGGCCAGCGCCTGGAGGTAGGCGCTGGCCTGCTGGTAACGGACAACCCGGGCCAGGTCGGCCGGGCCTGGACAGGGAATTCGCGACAGGTCGCTGTTATCGGCCAGGTCCGCCAGCTTGACCACCCGCGCCAGCGGGTCATCGCCGATACGTGTGACGAAGTCTTCATAGGCCTCTCCCTCGCGCCGGCTCAGGGCCAATACAGCGGCGAGAATCTTCAAGGCGAAGCCCTCGCGCGCTAGATCCGATAGGGTCGTAGGTGAATCCTCCAGCACATCGTGCAATACCGCGACGATGCGCTGGTCTGGCGTCTGAACCCGTAGCATCACGCGCAACGGGTGCAGAATGTAGGCCGAACCGCCTTTGTCGCGCTGCCCTTCATGCGCCCTGGCAGCCACCGCGATAGCCCGCTCCAGCGTAGACATGAAGCCCTCCTGCTCAGCAATCGCGTCGTCATGACGCGCTTGGCACATGACGTCAAGAAAGACGCCGTCCTTTTCCAAGCATAGTCAGGGAAATGTCCTTCGAGTTCAATGCCCTGGCGGCGATTGACCGCTAGCGTTCGACGCCGTGCTGGATGACGATAGTGTCGGTACCCAGGCGCGCCATGACATCGGCCTTGTGCGCCTCGGCCTCGGCCTTGCTGGGGAACGGGCCCATCAGCACGACTGGCTTGCCGTCGCGGTACTCCACCGAGGACGGGATGCCCTTCTCGATCAGGCGCGCGGTCATGTCGCTCAAGGCGCCCATGTTAGGGCCCTGAATGACCTCGACGTCCCAGCCCTCTGGGGCCGGCTGGTCGGCCAGGGCGTCGGCGCGACGCTGCAGGTCGGCGCCGCCGCACACCTCGCGGATGCGTAGATCGGTGCCCTTGGGGTCGATGAGGATGTCGTACTCGCCATCGTGCTTGATCGCCACGTAGCTGCGGTAGGGCTCGAAGACACCGGCGCTGTCCTTGCCGCGGACCTGGCCGCAGATGGAGCCGTTGGTATCGAACCGCACATTGGCGAACTTGGCTGTCTTGGGGTTCTGCAGATGCTCGGCGACCTGCTTGTGCACGCCTTCGACTTCGTTCTCACAGCCGGCCAGCGCCAGCACCGCCATTACCACCGCCACTTTGCGCACGCGTTTATCTCCTGATTTCGAGCGGCGGATTCTAGCATGCTGGGGGGCGGATTACCCTGAGACCGAGGAGTGGCGCAATGTCGCGATGTAACCGCACGCATGCGGATCGCCGAATGCAAAAAGGGCGATCCTTCGCGGGATCGCCCTTTTCAATTTGGTAGGCACAATTGGACTCGAACCAACGACCCCCACCATGTCAAGGTGGTGCTCTAACCAACTGAGCTATGTGCCTGTCGTGTGGGGCGCATATTACGGATCAATCAGGACCCTGTAAAGCGATTTTTTTCAAAAGAATCAAAAACTTTGCTGTGACCTTACAGCTGGAGCAGCGGCACCAGAGCGAATTCTGCGGGCCGATGACTGCACTGATAATTACGTGCAATGCCAAGCACGTCCTCCCGCTACAACGAGGGCTTTAAAAGCTGCAATGCAAAAAGGGCGACCCTTTGCGGGATCGCCCTTTTCAATCTGGTAGGCACAATTGGACTCGAACCAACGACCCCCACCATGTCAAGGTGGTGCTCTAACCAACTGAGCTATGTGCCTGTCGTGTGGCGGCCATTCTACGCAATCAATAAACCCTGTCAACTCTTTTTTTCACCCTAAGCCACTGAATTCAAAACCTATTTGCTCCATAGGGGGTTAAGGGATTTTCAACAGACGACTAGCGGGTGTTTATTATTATTGATAGCATCGTTACATTCGTAAAAAATATAAAACAGAGGTTTCCGCAGCATGGCCAATACCCCCTACCCCCAGTCCTACTATGCCGCCTCGGCCAACCCGGTGCCGCCACGTCCGGCGCTGCAGGGCGAGGTGGACACTGACATCTGCGTGATCGGCGCCGGCTACACCGGCCTGTCGAGCGCCCTGTTCCTGCTGGAACATGGCTTCAAGGTAACCCTGGTCGAAGCGGCCAAGGTCGGCTTCGGCGCATCGGGCCGTAACGGTGGCCAGATCGTCAACAGCTATAGCCGCGATATCGACGTGATCGAGCGTACCGTTGGCCCCAAACAGGCCCAGTTGCTCGGCCACATGGCCTTCGAAGGCGGCCGCATCATTCGTGAGCGCGTAGCCAAGTACAACATCCAGTGCGACCTGAAGGACGGTGGTGTATTCGCCGCCTTGACCGCCAAGCAGATGGGGCACCTGGAATCGCAGAAGCGCCTGTGGGAACGCTTTGGCCACACCCAGCTGGAGCTGATGGACCAGAAGCGCATTCGTGAAGTCGTGGCCTGCGACAACTACCTGGGCGGCATGCTGGACATGAGCGGCGGCCACATCCACCCGCTGAACCTGGCGCTGGGCGAAGCCGCGGCAGTCGAGTCGCTGGGCGGCATCATCTATGAGCAGACCCCAGCCGTGCGCATCGAGCGCGGTGCCAACCCGGTCGTGCATACACCCCAGGGCAAGGTGCGGGCGAAGTTCGTCATCGTCGCCGGCAACGCCTACCTGGGCAACCTGGTGCCGGAGCTGGCCGCCAAGTCGATGCCCTGCGGCACTCAGGTGATCACCACCGAGCCACTGGGCGATGAACTGGCCCGCACCCTGCTGCCGCAGGACTACTGCGTCGAGGACTGCAATTATCTGCTCGACTACTACCGCCTGACCGGCGACAAGCGCCTGATCTTCGGCGGCGGCGTGGTCTACGGCGCGCGCGACCCGGCCAACATCGAGGCCATCATCCGGCCGAAGATGCTCAAGGCCTTCCCGCAGCTGAAGAACGTGAAGATCGACTACGCCTGGACCGGCAACTTCCTGCTGACCCTGTCGCGCCTGCCGCAAGTGGGCCGCCTGGGCGACAACATCTATTACTCCCAGGGTTGCAGTGGCCACGGCGTCACCTACACCCACCTGGCGGGCAAGGTGCTGGCCGAGGCCCTGCGTGGCCAGGCCGAGCGCTTCGATGCCTTTGCCGAGCTGCCGCATTACCCGTTCCCAGGTGGCCAGATGCTGCGCGTGCCGTTCAGCGCCTTGGGCGCCTGGTACTACAGCTTGCGCGACCGCTTGGGCTTCTAACTCCCCGATAGCCAGCGATCACTGCCCCAGGGCGCTGACCGCCTGGCGTGCCGCCAGCTCCTGCCCCGCCCGGGACAGCTCATCGGCGGCCTGCAACCAGCGCTGCCGGTCCACCTGGGCCGGCAGTTGCCGCGGCGGCTGCACCAGCACTGCCCAGCTCCCCTCCTCGGCCCAGGCCGCAGTGAAGTCATCGAAATCCATCAGCAGTCGCCGGTTCATCCCGGAGCGCAGCAGCACCCGCTCTTTATAGCGATCGTAGCCGACCAGCAGCGCATAGCGCGGCTCGCTCCAGAACGCCGAGCCTTCCTGGTAGCGCAGCAGCACCGGATTGCCGGCGGCCACCTGCGTCAGCAGGGCATCCAGGCGCGCGTCCAACGGGTAGACGACCATGCCGTATTCCCGTGCGGCGCGCGGGATGGTGGTCTGCAGCGACCCTGCACCCTGAGGCAGATTCAGCGGCTTGTCCAGAAGGCCTGGGGTGATCTGCACGCCCTGCTGTGAGAGCAGCGCGGCCAGCGCCATGGCTGCGCTGTGGTTGGCATTGCCGCGATAGAAGGGCACGCTGCCGAGCTCGACGCGTTGCGCCAGGCCGTTGAGGGAGGAAGGTACCTGACTGGCGCAGCCAACCAGGCTGGCGGCCACCAGGCTCGCACCCAGCAGACAGCGCGCAACGGCGGCGAAAGACTTCGCGGTAACTTGCAACATGGACACTCGCTTGTACTGACGCCAGGCAGACAGCGCCCGGCACTGGAGGCCGATCATAGGCCGGCTTGACGATCGGGTATAGCCCGGCAACGGCTTAGAGCGAAGTGGCACAATGATATATACCCTTGAGCAATGGAACGTCATGGACCACAGGCTAGACTTAGGCAGTGTCTGGATGGCGGGACATGAAGCTCGCCAGAGAGAAGGAGGCACACATGAGCCTGACTGTAGCAATTCTCATGCTGGTAGGTATGTGGCTCAGCGTGGCCGCGGCCATGCTCTGGGGCGTGCTGCGCATCGTGCGCCGCCGTTATCCGCATCATCATCGCCCACTCAAGGCTCTGCCTGCCGCCTCCGTGCGTCCGGCGGCGGCAGGCCAATGCGCATTGAGTGAGACGTGCAGTGGGTCAACTCAAGGAGCATCCGCGATCAGATAAGCATCACGGTGCCCGCACTCAGTCGCGGCGTGATCAGCCCCCTTCCGCCTCCCGCTTGACCCGAGCCCGACGCGACAGGATGTTCAACACCTCGATCGCGGTGGAGAAGGCCATGGCAGCGTAGACATAACCTTTCGGGACGTGGGCACCGAAGCCTTCGGCGATCAGGGTCATGCCGATCATGATCAGGAAGCCCAAGGCCAACATCACCACGGTAGGGTTGTCGTTGATGAAGTCGGCCAGCGGGTCGGCGGCGACCAGCATCACGATCACGGCGCTGATCACGGCAATGATCATGATTGGCAGGTGCTCGGTCATGCCCACGGCGGTGATGATGCTGTCCACCGAGAAGACGATGTCGAGCAGCAGGATCTGGAAGATCGCTGCGCTGAAACCCAGGGTGATGGCCGACGAGACCTTGGCTTCTTCCTTGGCGCCGCGCGGATCGACACTCTCGTGGATCTCCTTGGTCGCTTTCCACAACAGGAACAGGCCACCGGCGATCAGGATCATGTCCTTCCACGAGAAGCTCTGACCGAAGATGTCGAACACCGGGTCGGTGAGCTGAACGATCCAGGCCACGGTGCTGAGCAGCGCCAGGCGCATGATCAAGGCCATGCTGATACCAATCCGCCGAGCCTTTGAGCGGTAGGCCTCCGGCAGCTTGTTGGTCAGGATGGAGATGAAGATCAGGTTGTCGATACCGAGGACGATCTCCATGGCCACCAGGGTGGCCAGGGCAACCCAGGCGGTCGGGCTCGAGGCAAGTTCCAGCAAGTATTCCATGATTCAGTCCTGCATGGGTTTGAGGTCAGATGTCCTGGGTTGCGCGGTTGTCATCGGCCTTTGCCGAGGATTGCTCGCCTTCGGTGCCGATGGCATCGTTCAGCGCCTGCTGGGCGGCCTTATTGGTCTGGTCAATGGCCTGCTTGGCCGATTCGGCTGCCTGGTCGAGCAACTGCTGGGCCGACTTTTCCGCCTGGTTGCAACCGGTCAGCGACAGCAAGGCCAGCAGCGCCAGCACCAAGGGTGTACCGATGGATTTGAATTGAAGCATTGGGTTTCTCTCTTTCAATAAATCGATAGCACGCGCGGCGCTAGATGGACGGCATTCTAGTCAGCGCAATACATCAGGAAAATTCGTATTTTCGGCTGTTATACTTCGGTTTTTACGATTCGGGATCGGCTACGTGCTCAATTACCGTCAGTTGCATTACTTTTGGGTGGTCGCCAAGACCGGTAGCATCGTGCGTGCCAGCGAGCAGCTGAACCTGACGCCACAGACCATCAGCGGGCAGATCGGCTTGTTCGAGCAGACCTATGGCATAGAGCTGTTCCAACGCGTCGGCCGTCAGCTAGAGCTCACCGAAAGCGGCCGACAAACGCTGGCGTATGCCGAACAAATGTTCCAGATCGGCAGCGAGCTCGAGACGATGCTGCGCGCGCGACCAGAGGAGCAGCAGATTCTCTTTCGGGTCGGCGTGGCTGATGTGGTGCCCAAGTCGATCGTTTATCGGCTGCTGGCACCCACCATGGAACTGGACAACGTGATGCGCATCAGCTGCCGCGAAGACAAGCTCGAGCGCCTGCTCGCCGACCTGGCCATCCAGCGCCTGGACCTGGTGATTTCCGACAGCCCCATGCCTGGTCATCTGGACATCAAGGGCTACAGCCAAAAGCTGGGTGAGTGCGGCCTGAGCTTCTTCGCCACCCCGGCCCTGGCTCAGTTGCATGACCAGCCCTTCCCCGCCTGCCTGCATGGCGCGCCGCTGCTGATTCCCGGCCAGGAAACCGTGGTACGCAGCCGGCTGTTGCGCTGGTTGGCGGAGCAGCAGGTGCAGCCGCGGATCATTGGCGAGTTCGATGACAGCGCGTTGATGCAGGCCTTTGGCCAGTCCGGCAGCGGCATATTTGTCGCGCCCAGCGTGATTGCCGATGAGGTGTGCCGACAGTATGGTGTGCAGCTGATCGGTGAGACCGAGGCGGTGAACGAGTCGTTCTACGCGATCTCGGTGGAGCGCAAGGTCAAGCATCCGGGGATCGTCGCGATTACCGAAGGGGCGCGGCGGGAGTTGTTCCATTGGTAGGACCGTGGATGCAGCACGGCGCCAAACTGCTAGCCCCTCGACAAGGGCAGTGTGCTAAAGTCGCGCGCCTTTTCGTGGGTCCAGCCCGCATTTCATCACTTCTAACAACAGAGATTTCATCGACATGTCCCCAGTCCTGCGACTGTTGAACCGCACCAGCCTGGTGACCCAGATCGTCATCGGTCTGGTTGCTGGCATCGCCTTGGCGCTGGTGGCGCCGAGCGCGGCGGCTAACCTGGCATTCATCGGCAAGGTATTCGTCTCGGCGCTCAAGGCCGTGGCGCCTATCCTGGTATTCGTCCTGGTGACCGCCTCGATCGCCAATCACCGCCATGGCACGCAAACCCATATCCGCCCGATCCTCTGGCTGTACCTGCTGGGTACCTTCTCGGCGGCCGTGGTCGCGGTGGTGGCGAGCATGAGCTTTCCTTCCCACTTGGTGCTGAACACAGGCCCCGCCTCGCTAAGCGCGCCGGGGGGCATTAGCGAAGTGTTGCAGGGCCTGTTGCTGAGCGCGGTGGACAATCCGGTCGCAGCCCTGATGAACGCCAACTTCATCGGCATCCTGACCTGGGCGATCGGCCTGGGCATCGCCCTGCGCAGCGCCAGCGACAGCACACGCCAAGTCGTGGAAGACCTGTCCAACGGCGTGACGCTGATCGTGCGCATGGTGATCCGCTTCGCGCCATTGGGGATCTTCGGCCTGGTCGCCTCGACCTTGGCCCAGTCCGGCCTGGATGTTCTGCTGGGCTACCTGCACCTGGTGGCGGTGCTGATCGGCTGCATGCTGTTCGTGGCGCTGGTGGTCAATCCGCTGATCGTGTTCTGGAAGATCCGCCGCAACCCCTATCCACTGGTGCTGCTGTGCCTGCGTGAGAGCGGCATTACCGCGTTCTTCACCCGCAGTTCGGCGGCCAATATCCCGGTCAACCTGGCGCTGAGCGAAAAGCTGGGCTTGCACGAGGACACCTATTCGGTGTCGATCCCGTTGGGTGCGACCATCAACATGGCCGGCGCCGCGATCACCATCACTGTGCTCACCCTGGCCGCGGTACACACCCTGGGCATCAACGTCGACGTGCCAACGGCCGTGCTGCTGAGTGTGGTCGCCTCGCTCTGTGCCTGTGGCGCCTCGGGCGTCGCGGGTGGTTCGTTGCTATTGATTCCGCTGGCCTGCAGCCTGTTCGGCATTCCCAGCGAGGTCGCCATGCAGGTGGTCGCGGTCGGCTTCATCATCGGTGTGATCCAGGACTCGGCCGAAACCGCGCTGAACTCCTCCACCGACGTGATCTTCACCGCCGCCGCCTGTGAAGCCCAGGAACGCCAGGCCGCCTGAGGCTGCTTGTCTTTGCCCTGTCAGGCCCCTAGTCTAGGGGCCTTTCCTCGCATAGAGACAGGGCCATGTCAGAACACGATACCGCCGGCGAAGGCCGTTTCAGCAGCGCCGAGATTCGCGTCCTCGGCGCGCTGATCGAGAAGCAGGCCACCAGCCCCGAAAGCTACCCACTGACCCTCAATGCCCTGGTCCTGGCCTGCAACCAGAAGACCAGCCGCGAACCTGTGATGAACCTGACCCAAGGCCAAGTCGGCCAGGCTCTGCGCGCCCTCGAGGCCCAGGGCATGACCCGCCTGCAGATGGGCAGCCGCGCCGACCGCTGGGAGCAGCGTGTCGACAAGGCGCTGGAGCTGGTGCCGGCGCAGTTGGTGCTGCTGGGCCTGATGTTCCTGCGTGGCCCGCAGACCGTCAACGAACTGCTGACCCGTAGCAACCGCCTGCATGCGTTCGAAGACGCCGAGCAGGTCCAGCACCAACTCGAGCGCCTCATCGCGCGCGAACTGGCACTGCACCTGCCGCGCCAGGCCGGCCAGCGGGAAGACCGTTATACCCATGCGTTGGGCGATCCGGCGGAGATCGAGGTAATCCTCGCGTCGCGCCAGCAAGGGCCTGAGCGTGGCGCAACTGGCGGCGTGTCGGAGGAGCGGATCGAAGCCTTGGAGGCCAGAATCACGGCGTTGGAAGCGCGCTTGGCGGAGCTGGAATAGCCCCCGAGGACTTGTCCTCGATCGCGACACAAGGCCGCTCTCACAGGTCGTGAGCATCGCGAATGATGAGCGGTTTTGGGTCGATGGAGGGATAAACAGCAGGCTCAGCCTTTCTCGGGCTTGGGAAAGTTACGGCAGCTCTTGCGCTCAGCGAGCTCGCGGTCGCTGGGACGCTGGTCGACGAACACGGCGCGCCCGTCGGCATAGATTTCCAGGTAACCCCAGTGCAGGTCTTGCTCCTGCTGACCGGGCTTGGGTGGCACAAACCACCAGGGTTCACGGCTGATCAAGGTCATAAGCGGCCTCTGCGGCGGGTGTCTATCTTCACTATAGACATCCGCCACAGAGGCCTGATCAGTCTCAGGCCGGGGCCGAGGTACGGATCAGGTGGTCGAAGGCGGCCAGGGAAGCCTTGGCGCCCTCGCCTACAGCGATGACGATCTGCTTGTACGGCACGGTGGTCACGTCACCAGCGGCGAACACGCCCGGTACAGTGGTCTGGCCCTTAGCGTCGACGATGATCTCGCCACGCGGTGACAGCTCGACCGTACCCTTGAGCCAGTCGGTGTTGGGCAGCAGGCCGATCTGTACGAAGATGCCTTCGAGCTGGACGTCATGCAGCTCATCGCTGTTGCGATCTTTATAGCGCAGGCCGTTGACCTTCTCACCATCCCCAAGCACTTCGGTAGTCAGGGCGCTGGTGATCACTTTGACGTTTGGCAGGCTGTGCAGTTTGCGCTGCAGCACGGCGTCGGCACGCAGCTGGCTGTCGAATTCGATCAGCGTCACCTGGGCGACGATCCCCGCCAGGTCAATGGCCGCCTCCACGCCGGAGTTGCCGCCGCCGATCACCGCCACGCGCTTGCCCTTGAACAGCGGGCCGTCACAGTGCGGGCAGTAGGCCACGCCGCGGTTGCGGTATTGCTGCTCGCCCGGCACGTTCATTTCGCGCCAGCGGGCGCCGGTGGCAAGGATCACGGTCTTGGCCTTGAGCGATGCACCGCTGGCCAGCCGCACTTCGTGCAGGCCGCCGTCGGTGGCCGGGACAAGCGCTTCGCCACGCTGCAAGTTCATGATGTCGACGTCGTACTGCTTGACGTGCTCCTCCAGGGCCGAGGCCAGCTTCGGCCCTTCGGTTTCCTGCACCGAGATAAAGTTCTCGATGGCCATGGTATCGAGCACCTGGCCGCCAAAGCGCTCGGCGGCTACACCGGTACGGATACCTTTGCGCGCGGCATAGATGGCCGCAGCGGCACCGGCGGGGCCACCGCCGACCACCAGCACATCGAAGGCGTCCTTGGCGTTGATTTTCTCGGCCTGGCGGTCGCCGGCGCTGGTGTCGACCTTGGCGAGGATTTCCTCCAAACCCATGCGGCCCTGGCCGAAGACTTCGCCGTTGAGGTAGATGCTCGGCACGGCCATGACCTTGCGTTCCTCGACCTCGGCCTGGAACAACGCGCCGTCGATGGCCACGTGGCGCACGCTAGGGTTGAGCACGGCCATAAGGTTCAGCGCCTGGACCACGTCCGGGCAGTTCTGGCAGGACAGCGAGAAGTAGGTTTCGAAATTGAATTCACCTTTGAGCCCGGCGATCTGTTCGATCACTTCGGCGCTGGCCTTGGAGGGGTGGCCGCCGACTTGCAGCAGGGCCAATACCAAGGAGGTGAATTCGTGGCCCATGGGGATGCCGGCAAAGCGCAGGCTGATGCCTTGGCTTTCAGGCGCAACACCCGGGCGACTGAGCGAGAACGACGGACGACGGGCGTCATCACCGTCCACACGCAGGGAAATGTGGTTCGACAGGCCGGCAATTTCCACCAGCAGGTCGTGGAGCTCACGGGATTTCGCGCCGTCGTCGAGAGATGCAACCATCTCGATCGGCTGGGTAACCCGCTCCAGGTAGGCTTTGAGTTGCGATTTAAGCGTGGCGTCCAACATACGGGCGATTCCTTTTAATCTGTACACATAAAAACGCCCAGGCAGATATGCCCGGGCGTTCTGGCGGGGCAGTGAGAACTTCAGGTGTGGCGGCTGCTCACCGCCCGCGGCTGGCTCACGGTCTTAGATCTTGCCGACCAGGTCCAGCGATGGCGCCAGGGTAGCTTCGCCTTCTTTCCACTTGGCTGGGCAGACTTCGCCCGGGTGAGCGGCAACGTACTGGGCAGCCTTGACCTTGCGCAGCAGCTCGCTGGCGTCGCGGCCTACACCACCGTCGTTGATTTCGACGATCTTGATCTGGCCTTCTGGGTTGATCACGAAGGTACCGCGGTCAGCCAGGCCAACTTCTTCGATCAGTACGTCGAAGTTGCGCGAGATCACGTGGGTCGGGTCACCGATCAGTGGGTACTTGATCTTGCCGATGGTGTCCGAGGTGTCGTGCCAGGCTTTGTGGGTGAAGTGGGTGTCGGTGGACACGCCGTAGATTTCAACGCCGAGCTTCTGGAACTCGTCGTAGTTGTCAGCCAGGTCGCCCAGCTCGGTTGGGCAGACGAAGGTGAAGTCGGCCGGGTAGAAGAAGACAACGGACCATTTGCCCTTGAGGTCTGCTTCGGATACGTCGATGAATTCACCGTTGTGGAAAGCGGTAGCGTTGAACGGTTTTACCTGGCTGTTGATGATAGGCATAAGTGACGCTCCTTCAGGGGTTGAAAAACGTGATGGGAGAATCCTAATCAATGAGGCCGACAAAGGCTCATTGGCAAAGCTCATGCTGATGATTGGTTTTGGCTATAACCGGGAATTATTAATAGAAGAGATTGAGCTGAGGGATGTGCGCAGGCGGGTGGCCTGCACGGGCGCGCAAGTTCTCACCTCGCCCTGGGAATGGGCTGCTGGGCAGCCCTGGGCCAAGGGAACGTTCACCCGGCACCCTGTATCAGCGCGTCACCGTACGCATCGTGACGAACTCTTCGGCCGCGGTCGGGTGCACGCCGATGGTTTCGTCGAACTGCTGTTTGGTGGCGCCGGCCTTGAGGGCAATGCCCAAGCCTTGGACGATCTCGCCGGCATCGGGGCCGACCATGTGGCAACCGAGCACACGGTCGGTTTGCGCATCGACCACCAGCTTCATCAGGGTCTTTTCCTGGACATCGGTAAGGGTCAGCTTCATCGGCCGGAAGCGGCTTTCGAAGATCTGCACCTGGTGCCCGGCCGCCAACGCCTCCTCTTCCGTCAGGCCAACGGTACCGATCGAGGGCTGGCTGAACACGGCGGTCGGAATGTTCTGATAGTCCACCGGACGGTACTGCTCCGGTTTGTACAGTCGGCGGGCTACTGCCATACCTTCGGCCAGGGCGACCGGAGTGAGCTGGACGCGGCCGATCACGTCGCCAATGGCGAGGATCGAAGGTTCGGTGGTCTGGTAGTGTTCGTCGACCCGAATGTAACCGCGCGAGTCGAGTTCCACGCCGGTGTTTTCAAGGCCCAGGTCGTCAAGCATCGGACGCCGGCCGGTGGCGTAGAACACGCAGTCGGCGATCAGTTCTCGGCCGTCCTTGAGGGTGGCCTTGAGGCTGCCGTCGTCCTGCTGGTCGATGCGCTGGATGTCGCTGTTGAACTGAAGGTCCACACCGCGCTTCTCCAGCTCTTCCTTCAGGTGCGTGCGCACCGAGCCGTCGAAGCCCCGCAGGAACAGGTCCTTGCGGTACAGCAGCGTGGTGCTGGCGCCCAGGCCATGGAAGATACCGGCGAACTCCACGGCGATATAGCCGCCGCCCACCACCAGCACGCGTCGTGGCAGCTGCTTGAGGTAGAAGGCTTCGTTGGAGCTGATGGCCAGCTCCTTGCCGGGGATGTCCGGCATCTGCGGCCAGCCACCGACGGCGACGAGGATGCGCTCGGCGGTATAGCGCTGGCCGTCGACCTCGACTTCGTGAGCGCCGGTCAGGCGTGCATGGCCTTGCAACAGGGTCACGCCGCTGTTGACCAGCAAGTTGCGATAGATGCCATTGAGGCGCTCAATCTCGCGGTTCTTGTTGGCGATCAGCGTGTCCCAGTCGAACTGCGCATCCTCCAGCGTCCAGCCAAAGCCTGAGGCCTGTTCGAAGTCATCGGCGAAATGCGCGCCGTACACCAGCAGCTTTTTCGGCACGCAGCCGACGTTGACGCAGGTACCTCCCAGGTAGCGACTCTCGGCCACCGCTACTTTTGCGCCGAACCCCGCAGCGAAACGCGCGGCGCGCACGCCGCCGGAACCGGCACCAATCACAAACAGATCAAAATCGTAGGCCACAATAGACTCCTCCAAAAAAGCCACCCGAGGGTGGCTTCTTTTGCGGCAAGCTGCAAGCTACAAGAAACGGCAGGCGCGTTGCGCGGATAGCTTACGGCCCGCGGCCTGGCGCATGGTGGCTCAGTACGCCTTGCCCGACTTGTAGAAATGCTCGAAGCAGAAGTTGGTCGCGTCGATGTAGCCTTCGGCGCCACCGCAGTCGAAACGCTTGCCCTTGAACTTGTAGGCCATGACGCAGCCGTTCTGTGCCTGCTTCATCAGCGCATCGGTGATCTGGATTTCACCGCCCTTGCCCGGCTCGGTCTCTTCGATCAGCTTGAAGATGTCCGGGGTCAGGATATAGCGGCCGATGATCGCCAGGTTGGAGGGTGCGTCTTCAGGCTTGGGTTTCTCGACCATGGCGTTGACCCGGTAGATGTCGTCACGGATCATTTCGCCGGCGATGACACCGTACTTGTTGGTTTCCTGCGGGTCCACCTCCTGGATGGCCACGATCGAACAACGGAACTGCTCGTACAGCTTGACCATCTGCTTGAGTACACCATCGCCTTCCAGGTTGACGCACAGGTCATCCGCCAGGACCACGGCGAACGGCTCGTCACCGATCAGTGGGCGGCCAGTCAGAATGGCATGGCCCAGGCCTTTCATTTCAGTCTGACGGGTGTAGGAGAACGAGCACTCATCGAGCAGACGGCGGATGCCAACCAGGTACTTTTCCTTGTCGGTGCCCTTGATCTGGGTTTCCAGCTCGTAGCTGATATCGAAGTGATCTTCCAGTGCGCGCTTGCCACGGCCAGTGACGATGGAGATTTCGTTCAAACCGGCGTCCAGTGCTTCCTCAACGCCATACTGGATCAGTGGCTTGTTGACCACCGGCAGCATTTCCTTGGGCATGGCTTTGGTAGCAGGCAGGAACCGGGTGCCGTAGCCGGCAGCCGGGAACAAGCATTTCTTGATCATATACGTCCTTAGGGCTTTTGTACGAAATTCGGCGCAATCTAGTCAGGCAGCGGTCACCTTACAATGTCCCGCCTGAGCTGACTAATGCCATGATAGAGATAACCCATTGTAGATAGTTCCTACAGATCGTAAATAATACGTCTGTCAAAAAGTACCGGCATACGCATCAACCCGCGGGCCCTTAGGATTGATGCGATCTGCGCCGCCGCGATCGATCGGCTTTTCCACTGCGAGCATTTCAGCTCCCCTTACCGATCAGCACCCCGTCCACCGTCTGCCCGTACAGGTTTACACCGTCGTTGGCGTGGAATTTAACCCGGGTCTTTTCGATCGAGCCGTCCACCAGCCGCGGGTCCTGGGGGCGTTCGTGGCGGTTGATCCAGGCGGCGACATCCCAAGCCTGCTCGTCGCTCAAGCTGGCGGGCTTGCCCAGCGGCATGTTGTGCTTGATGAACGAGGCAGCGGTATTGATGCGATGCATGCCGGCACCCCAGTTGTAGGAGTCCTTCCCCCAAAGCGGTGGCATCACGTAGTCGCCCGCAACCTTCTGCCCTTCACCTTGCTCGCCATGGCAGATCGCGCATTGCGCCTGGTAGACCTGCTGGCCGCGCTTGAAGTCATAGCCGCCGGCAGGTTGCGGCACCTCTGGATAGCCACGCCCTGGGGTCTCGACGCCAATCGGCGCTTTGCTGGCGAGCCAATAGGAATAGACCGACAAGGCTATCATCTGTGGGCTGTCAGCCGCGGGAGGCTTGCCGTTCATGCTGAACTGGAAGCAACCTTGGATACGCTCGGCGAAGGTGTTCACCTTGTCATTTTTCTTGCGATAAGCCGGGTACATCGGATAGGCGCCCCACAGCGGCGCGGAATGGGCCATGCGGCCCTGGTCGAGGTGGCAGTTGCTGCAGTTCATGCCGTTGCCGACCGCGTCGGGCATGAGCCGACGAGTGTCGACGAACAAGGCGTAGCCGTCACGCACACTCTGGCCGAAGGCATTGTCGGGCAGCTCGCCTTCGGCGGGCGCGGCGAACACGGGGGTTGCCTGACTGCTGGGGACCTTGAGCTGGGTCTGGTCCTCCATGGCAATCGTAGCGGCGTGGACATTGCCTTGGCCCAGGATCAACAGCAGAAGAAAATGAATCAGACGCTTCATGGGGTAACCTCCTGGCTGACGGGGCGAGCGAAGTACTCGGCGAGCGCCTTGAGCTCGGCCTCGGTCATGGCCTTGGCTACGCCGACCATCAGCTGGTTGGGGTCATTGCTGCGGGTGCCATCGCGCCAGGCGTTGAGTTGCGCCACCAGGTAAGTCGCTGGTTGCCCGGCCAGGGGTGGGAAATGTTCGCCAACGCCGCTGCCGCCGGGCCCATGGCATTGCACACAACCTGGGATGTGCCGGCTCCAGTCGCCATAGAGGGCCATTTTCTCGGTGGGATCGCTGCTCATCTGCTGCCGACGCGTGCCAGGCACTGGGTCGGCAGGCATGCCGGCAAGCAGGGTGCTGACGGCCTGGATTTCTTCGTCATCAAGGGCCTTGGCCAGCGGCTCCATGATCGCGTGCCGGCGGCTGCCGTTGCGAAAATCCGCCAGTTGCTTGCTCAGGTAACCGGCCGGCAAACCCGCCAGGCGCGGAAACCCGGCGGCGGCGACACCCTTGCCGTCAGGGCCATGACACCCCAGGCAGGCCATGGCGGCGGGGTCTTGCCCACCCTGGGTGAAAATTTTCTGGCCGTCGGCGGCATGCGCCGTCGGCCAGGCCCCGATCAGCACGCTGCTGATCAAAAAGCGGCCAAATAGGTTCATCACGGGACTCCATTTCCTTGTTATAAGCTAAGGCCCAAGGCTATAGGCCTCACGGATAGTAGGGCTATCCGCCTGCCCGGAACAACGCCGGACAGGACAAGGAAATGGCAAAGTGTTCGTTAACTGCTCATTTGCTGAGCCAGGTCAAGATCCTGAGATGCACTGGGTTGCAGCCGTGCGCACGTCGCCCAGGCGCAGCGGAAAATTGTTCAGGCGTTCGTACACCTTGATGCTGCTGCCGTTGCCGCGCTTGTCGATATCGACCAAAGCTGCCGGGCCGCCCGCGAGCTTTTGCGGAACGATCAGACGCAGGCCGTCGTCGCGCTGTTCTTCATCGATTGTCTCGCGCGTGTCGGCCAGCTTCTGCTTGACGCAATCGGCATATTCGCGCGGCGTCTTGCCCGACATGACATCCATGGTCTCATGCGAGCGCTCGAGCTCTGACACACTGACACATCCCCCTAGCGCCACCGCCGCCACCGCCGCCGCAACCAGCCATTTCATTCGCATTGCCCTCTGTCACAAAAAATCCTTGGACTGCGTCCGGACCGATTTGCTCCCTTGCCTGGCAGATTTATCCTACGCCAGACACCGTGGACGCCAGTCTACCCCGACAATCGTGATATCTTTCGCGTTTGCTGAATATTTCCCTTGTGGAGACCCCCATGAAATTCGTACACCAGCGCGAGCATCTCAACGAAGACGATATCGTCGTCATCGAATGCTCCCAGCGCTGCAATATCCGCCTGATGAACGACGCCAATTTCCGCAGCTTCAAGAATGGCGGCCGCCATACCTATCATGGTGGCGCGTTCGTTGATTTCCCGGCGAAGATCACCGTACCGAGCACCGGCTTCTGGAACATCACCATCGACACCGTAGGCCCGCGCGCCCTATCGGCGGTGACCAAGCCCACGTTCAAGCACAAGATCAAGATCATCCGTCGCTCGTCGTCGAAACTGAGATAAAAGCGCTATGACCCAGACCACCAAGTATGTGATCAAGTACAAGCTCGACGGCGAACGCCGCTGGGACTTCGCCCACATGCCCGATGCCTCGCAGGAGCAAGCGCTGGAAGCGCTGCGCAAGATCCACGGCGATGACACCGCGAACATTACCGACATCCACGTCAGCAAGGCCTTGTAACCCTCCTTCACAAGGAACCCTCTCATGCGCACCTGGCCTGATCGCCGCATCCTCGACCTTCTGGGCATCGAGGTGCCCATCCTCCAGGCGCCCATGGCCGGTGCGAGCGGTTCGCCCATGGCCATCGCCGTGGGCAATGCCGGTGGCCTGGGCGCACTCCCCTGCGCCATGCTCACGACCGAGCAAGTGCGCACCGAGATCGAAGCATTCCGCGCGGCCTGCCAGGGCCCGCTCAACCTGAACTTCTTCTGCCACCCGCCACCGCCCCCGGATGCCGAAGGCGATGCGCGCTGGAAGCAGGCGCTCAAGCCTTACTACGATGAGCTCGGCGCGGACTTCACCGCACCCACACCGGTGTCCAACCGTGCGCCGTTTGACGAGCTGGGCTGCCAATTGGTGGAAGTCATGCGCCCACAGGTGGTGAGCTTTCACTTCGGCCTGCCTGAACCCGCCCTGCTGCGCCGGGTCAAGGCGAGCGGCGCCAAGGTGCTGTCCAGCGCGACCACGGTGGAAGAAGCCGTGTGGCTGGAGGCTCAGGGTTGCGACGCGATCATTGCCATGGGCTACGAAGCCGGCGGGCATCGCGGCATGTTCCTCAGCGACAGCATCCACAGCCAGATCGGCACCTTCGCCCTGATACCGCAGGTGGTGGATGCGGTGCGCCTGCCGGTGATCGCCGCCGGTGGTATTGGCGATCACCGTGGATTGGTCGCCGCCCTCGCCCTTGGTGCATCGGCAGTGCAGGTGGGCACCGCGTACCTGTTCAGCTCTGAGGCCAAGGTCTCGGCAGCCCATCGTCGAGCGCTGGACAACGCGCCGGCCAGCGAAACGGCGCTGACCAACCTCTTCACCGGCCGCCTGGCCCGCGGCATCAACAACCGCATCATGCGCGAACTGGGACCAGTGAGCGATCTGGCACCGCGCTTCCCCTTGGCGGGCGGTGCATTGATGCCACTGCGGGCGATCACCGATCCGCACGGCAACAGTGACTTCAGCAACCTCTGGGCCGGCCAGGCGCTGCGCCTGGGGCAATCGATGGACGCCGGAGCACTGACGCGCCTGATAGCGCAGAAGGCGTTGGAACAGATGGGCCGTTGAGGTAGGGGTTCGGCGAGGTAGAGAGGTACCCGCCGGGGATGGCCCTGCATTGCCTACTTCCCGGCGCGAGGCTTATCGCTATATAGTCAGCCACATAACGATAACCCTGTCCCAAGGAGCGGTCTTCATGCGCATACGTTTCTCTCACCTGGCCCTCAGCGCCCTCGCCAGCCTGACAACCGTCACCAGCGCCTGGGCTGACGAAGTCCAGGTCGCGGTTGCCGCGAACTTCACCGCGCCCATCCAGGCCATTGCCAAGGATTTCGAAAAGGACACCGGCCACAAACTGGTCGCCGCCTTCGGCGCCACCGGCCAGTTCTACGCGCAGATCAAGAACGGTGCGCCATTCGAGGTGTTCCTCGCCGCCGATGACAGCACCCCCGCCAAGCTCGAGCAGGAACAGCAGATTGTCCCCGGCTCGCGCTTCACCTACGCCATCGGCACCCTGGCCCTGTGGTCGGCCAAGCCGGGGTATGTGGATGATCAAGGCGCGGTGCTCAAGCAAAACGACTACAAGCACCTGTCCATCGCCAACCCCAAGACCGCACCCTACGGCCTGGCTGCCACCCAGGTGCTGGACAAGCTCAAGCTGACCGAAGCAACCAAGGACAAGTTGGTCGAAGGCCAGAACATCACCCAGGCCTATCAGTTCGTCTCCACCGGCAATGCCGAGCTGGGCTTCGTCGCGTTGTCGCAGATCTACAAGGACGGCAAGGTGCAGAGCGGTTCGGCCTGGATCGTGCCGGCCCAGTTGCATGAGCCGATTCGTCAGGACGCGGTGATCCTCGACAAGGGCAAGGACAACCCGGCGGCCAAAGCACTGGTGGAGTACCTCAAGGGGCCGAAGGCCGCCGAAGTGATCAAGTCCTACGGCTACGAAATCTGATGCCCCTCGACGCCAGCGACCTGGGCGCTATCTGGCTGACTGTCAAGCTGGCCAGCCTGACCACGCTGATTCTGCTGCTGGTAGGCACGCCAATCGCCTGGTGGCTGGCGCGCACAGGTTCCTGGTTGCGGGGGCCGGTCGGAGCGGTGGTGGCACTGCCACTGGTCTTGCCGCCAACGGTGATCGGTTTCTACCTCTTGATCACCCTTGGCCCCAATGGCTGGGTTGGCCAGGCCACCCAAGCATTGGGGCTGGGCACGGTAGTGTTCAGCTTCACCGGCCTTGTGATCGGCTCGGTGGTCTACTCGATGCCCTTCGTGGTCCAACCCCTGCAGAACGCCTTCGGCGCCATTGGCGAGCGCCCACTGGAAGTGGCCGCGACCCTGCGTGCCAGCCCGTGGGACACCTTCGTCCACGTGGTGCTGCCGCTGGCGCGTCCGGGCTTCGTCACTGCCAGTATCCTGGGTTTTGCCCACACGGTGGGCGAATTCGGCGTGGTACTGATGATCGGGGGCAACATCCCTGACAAGACGCGAGTGGTCTCGGTGCAGATCTTCGATCACGTCGAGGCCATGGCCTATCCGCAAGCGCACTGGCTGGCCGGTGCCATGCTGGTGTTCTCCTTCCTGGTGCTGCTGATGCTGTATGCCGGCCGCCGTGGCAAACCAGGCTGGAGCTGACGATGAGCCAACCTATTCACGCGCGCCTGGCCCTGGCCCGCGACGATTTCACCCTGAATGTCGACCTGCAACTGCCCGGTCGCGGTATCAGTGCGCTGTTTGGTCATTCGGGCTCAGGAAAGACCTCCTGCCTGCGCTGCCTGGCGGGGCTGGAGCGGGCTTCAAGCGCCTTCATCGAAGTCAATGGCGAGGTCTGGGAAGACACCCGGCGCGGGATCTTCCTCGCCCCGCATAAACGTCCGGTGGGCTATGTGTTCCAGGAGGCCAGCCTGTTTGCGCACCTGTCGGTGCGCGGCAACCTGGAGTTCGGCTGGCGGCGCATCGCGCCCAGCGAACGCAAGGTCGGCCTCGACCAGGCCTGCCAACTGCTGGGCATCGGCCATTTGCTCGAGCGCAAGCCCATCACCCTCTCTGGAGGCGAGGCGCAACGGGTGGGTATCGCCCGAGCGCTGCTGAGCAGCCCGCGATTGCTGCTGATGGACGAGCCTTTGGCCTCTCTGGATGAGCCACGCAAGCGTGAGATCCTGCCATACCTGGAACGCCTGCATACCGATCTGGAGATTCCTCTGATCTACGTCAGCCATGCGCAGGATGAAGTCGCGCGCCTGGCCGACCATCTGGTGCTGCTGGAACAGGGCAAGGCCGTGGCCAGCGGTCCTATAGCCGAAACCCTGTCCCGTCTCGACCTGTCCCTGGCCGAGGGCGAGGACGCCGGCGTAGTGTTGGAGGGCCGCGTACGTAGCCACGACGCGCGCTACCAGCTGCTCGACCTGCAACTGCCCGGCAACGGCCCGCCGTTGCGCCTTGCCCACCCCGGGCACGCCATCGGGACCACGTTGCGGGTCAAGGTGCAGGCACGCGATGTCAGCTTGAGTCTGAGCCAAGACACGGTCTCGAGTATTCTCAATCGCCTTCCTGTGCGGGTCTGTGAATTTCGCCCAGCCGACAACGCTGCCCATGTGCTGGTCAGCCTGGATGCTAGTGGCAACCGGCTCCTGGCGCGCATCACCCGTTACTCGGCGGACCAGCTCGGGCTGCACCTGGGACAGCCGCTATGGGCGCAGATCAAGTCGGTGGCGCTGCCAGGTTGAAATCCGGCACCGTGGCCAGGCGTCGTTGTCCATTGAAGAAGCTCCCGCTCAATGGATAACGCCCCATGCTCGAACGCCCCCTGCCCCAGACCTTGCATTATGTGGACGATACGCAACCGGGCCTGCGCCGGCGACGCTGGCGTGACCGCTTCATCTACCTGGATGCTGATGGCGAACGAGTGCGCGAGCCCGAGACCCTGGCACGCATCGCCGCACTGGTGATTCCTCCGGCCTATACCGATGTGTGGATCTGCAGCGACCCCCAGGGCCATCTGCAAGCCACCGGCCGCGATGCACGGGGCCGCAAGCAATACCGCTACCATGCACAGTGGCGAGAATTTCGCGACGAACACAAGTACGGGCGCATGCTCGCCTTCGCCCAGGTGCTGCCCAAGCTGCGCCGCCAGGTCGACACTCATCTGTCACGGCCAGGCCTGGACCGGGAAAAGGTTCTGGCGCTGGTGGTCAGCCTGCTGGACAACACCCTGATCCGCATTGGCAACCGCCGCTACCTGCGCGATAACAAGTCCTACGGCTTGACCACCCTGCGCAACCGCCACGTAGAGGTCAAGGGCAGCACCATCCGCTTCAATTTCCGCGGCAAGCGTGGTGTGGAGCACAACGTTACCCTGCGCAATCGTCGCCTGGCGGGGATCATCAAGCGCTGTCTCGACCTGCCGGGGCAGGAGCTGTTCCAGTATCTGGACGAACATGGCCAGCGTCACAGCATCGGATCGACCGATATCAACCTGTATTTGCAGGCGCTCACTGGCGCCGACTTCACTGCCAAGGATTACCGTACCTGGGCGGGCAGTGCCCTGGCGCTGCACCTACTGCGGCCCTTGGCCTGGGAGCCAGAAACCGAAGCCAAGCGGCAGGTTGCCTCGATCGTACGGGAGGTAGCGGCGCGCCTGGGCAATACCCCCGCCGTCTGCCGACGCTGCTATATCCATCCGGCGGTACTGGAGCATTTCACCCTGGGACAACTGGCCGTCCTACCCCGTGTCCGCACGCGCAAGGGACTGGAACCGGAAGAGGTGGCACTGCTGTTGTTCCTGCAGAACCTGCAAAGCCTGCAGGCCGTGGAGGTCGATTGAAGTCGACTATGCCCTCCATCATGCAGAGAAATTTCCCATCTGCATCGAAGCCCCCTATCCTTGCCACCAGAGCACCTCCGCTGACAGCGCAAATACCCGTCGACTGTCAGCTCCTGCACCTAAAGACAGGCAACAGAATTTGCCTGCGGGGGAATTAATATCCACCGAAAGCGTCTTTAATGAGAAGGAAGAGGGACAGGCCACCGGGCCCCGCTCCCGGCTGCAGCGATGAACACCGCGCGGCACTCTACATTACCAAGGAGAATTACATGCTGATACTCACCCGCAAGGTTGGCGAAAGTATCGTCATCGACGATGACATCAAAGTCACCATTTTGGGCGTTAAAGGGATGCAAGTGAGAATCGGCATCGATGCGCCAAAGGATGTCCAAGTCCATCGCGAAGAGATCTTCAAACGCATCCAGGCTGGCAATCCGGCCCCGGAGAAGGGAGACGACCAGCACTGATTGGCTCAGTTTCAAGCCGCACGGACGCGCTTGACCCGATTGCCCACCTTGCGAGGACGTGTCACTTGTCGCCGGCGCCCAGCAGTTCGCGCACCGTAGCGATCATCCGGTCCATGTCGAACGGCTTGTCGAATACCGCCGCGAACAGTTCCGGGCTGGTCCGTCCCTGGCTTGCCTGCGCGCCACTCATCAGAATGACGGGCAGGTTCGACAGCTGCAATTCCTCACGGATCGCCCGCACCAATTCCTCGCCATTGAGCACAGGCATCATGTAGTCGGTGATCACCAGCTCCACGCGCCTGTCCTGCAAGGCCTCCAGCGCCTTGCGGCCGTTGCTGGCTTTTTCCACCAGATAGCCTTCGTCCTCCAGGGCAAAGCCCAGGATGTCGGCAATCAGGTATTCGTCATCTACGATCAGGATGGTATTCATCGTCCCATGCTCATCTCTTCAACCACCCCCTGAGGGTACAGGCGTACCCGTCAGAACGCCGCTGCCTCCCGCAAAGGCTCGGCGCAGCGTTATGCCGTCGTTGCTGATGATGAACTCGTGCAGGGCCGGGTCGAAATCGCTGTCACGCACTTTAAGGATAGACAGCATGCGCTTGAGCCGGGCCCCTTCCTCGACAAAGCGCATGAGCATGAGGTTGTCGACGATGCTGGAGAGCTCGGGCGCTGGCGCGCTGATCTCGGAGCCGAAGATGTCGCGCATCTCCCAGGTCAGCATGACCGTTGCCCCTTCGGCCCGCAGTTCTCCCGTCAATGCGCAGAAGAAATCGCCCAGGCGCGCCGGATTGTTGGCCAGCCGATTGAACGCCCCGAGGCTGTCGACCAGCACACGCTTGATGCCACGCGCCTTGACAGTGTCCAGCAGGCGCGCGCCGATTTGATCGAGCAACCCTTCGGTGGTCGGCTGCCAACACAGGTGCAAGGCGCCCTGCTGTTCAAGCGCGGCAAAGTCGTGACCCAGCGCGCTGGCTTTTAGCCGCAGGCGCGCCGGGGTTTCATAGAAACCAAAATGCAGGCCGGGCTCGGCCAACGTCGAGGCCGCAAGGAAACTCAGGCCCAGCGAAGTCTTGCCAATCCCCGAGGGGCCCATCAGCAGGGTCATCGCGCCCGTCGGCAATCCACCTCCGATTACCTTATTGAGGGTTTCGGTACCGCTGGTCGTGCGCACTTGCGCAACGTCCGTACCCAGGAAGCTCGGCTTGGTGTAGAGCGCTTCCAGGCGCGGATAGACCTGTATCCCGGCATCTGTGATCGCAAACTCATGCAGGCCTGACAGGGCGCCGCTGCCGCGCGTCTTGCGCAACTGGATGTGACGCACGGCACGGCTGCCCACGAGCGTCTCGCTCAGCTCGATCACGCCGTCGACCATGGTGTGCTCGGGGCTGCCATCATCCAGCTGCGAGCTGGTCAGGAGCATGACGGTGCAACCGGCAAACGCCGCATGACCTTGCAGCTCGGAAATGAACTTCTTGGTATCGAGCGGTGATTCGGCCCGCGAGCGGGCGTTGAGCAGACCATCGACGATCAGCAAGCTGGCCTGGTGCCGGGCAATCTCCTGGCGCAGGACCTTGACCACCTCGCCCAGACCATCCTGCTCCAGGGTATCGAAGGCGCTGACAAACTGTATCTGACTGCCGATCAGGCTCGCGTCGAAGAACTCCAGCGTCGACAGGTACTGGAACAGACGCTCGTGCGATTCGCTCAGCAACGTCGCCACCAGCACCCGACCATTGTGCCGGACGTGGTTGCAAGCCAACTGGTTGGCCAGGATAGTCTTGCCCGACCCCGGTCGCCCCTGGACCACGTAGGAGGCGCCAGCCACCAGCCCGCCCTTGAGCAGGGCATCGAGCCCGACGATGCCCGTGGGCAGACGCTTGAGTGATTCAACCATCGTCATTCACCGGTTCAGTTCAGGGGGTCATCGTGCGCTTGCCAGACTGGAAGGTAAAGGCTCATGCACGTGCCCTTGCCTACCTCGCTGGCCACGGCAATCGCGCCATGGCTTTGTTTGGCAAACCCATAGACCTGGCTCAGGCCCAGGCCGGTGCCCTTGCCGAACGCCTTGGTGGTGAAAAATGGCTCGAAGATCCGTGGCAGTACCTTGGGGGCGATACCCTGGCCGTTGTCGCGTACATCGAAACGGACGAACCCTCCGTGCAAGTCGTCGACCTCACCGTCAACCTGGGTAGCACTGACCACCAGGGTGATGAGGCCTTCCTCGCCAACGGCATCGCGGGCATTGAAGATCAAGTTGAGCAGGACCATCTGCAGCTGCCCGGCGTCCACTTCGATGGCCGGCAAGTCGGGCTCGATCCATTCCTGGAGTTCGATGCCCCGCGGCAATGCATGGGCGACCAGGCCGCGGGTGGTTTCGACGACCTCCTTGGGCACGACGCGCGTGATCTCGAGGTGCTTGTTACGGGCGAAGCTGAGCAGCTGCTGGGTCAGGTCCGAACCGCGCGTGCCCGCATCGACGATGTGTTCGAGCAGGCGCTGGATACGTTGCGGGTTCTGGCTACCGAGCGCAAGCCTGGCAGAACCGAGGATGATGGTCAGCAGGTTGTTGAAATCATGTGCCAGGCCACCGGTCAGCTGGCCCAGCGCCTCGAGCTTCTGCGCTTGGAACAGCTGGGCGCGCATGGCATCGAGTTGCAGCGCCGTATCGCGGCGGTCGGTGATGTCACGGGTGACTTTAGCCAGGCCGATGATCTGGCCGCTCTCGTCATGGATCACATCCATCGCCGCCAGGGCCCAGAACTGCGTGCCGTCTTTTCGTACTCGCCAGCCCTCGTCCTGCGCCACGCCCGTTCTCAGCGCATGCTGGAGCAGCCCCTCGGGGCGTCCGTTCCCGCGGTCGTCTTCGGTGAAAAACAATGAGAAATGCCGGCCAATGACTTCCTCGGCACGATACCCCTTGATGCGCTCTGCGCCAGCATTCCACGACACGACACGGCCGGTGGGATCGATCATGTAAATGGCGTAGTCCACGACTGACTGGACCAGTTGCTCGTAGCGGGTGGCGGCCATCACGGGGAGATCAGAGGTGTCGGAAGAAACCATGGCAGCTCCACAGGCACCGCAGTCAGTGTGATTGAGCCTAGACAATAGCGCCCGTGGTCAATGCCTGGGAAGAAAATCTTCAGGTTTCGCACCCGTCACGCTCACCGATCATCGGACGCTGCCGTCGCGGCACCGCCACCTTGTAAAGCATTGGCTGACTGCAGATCGCAATAGTGGCTCAATGATACCATCGTGTCAATTAACCTGGGGCAACTGTGAACAGAAGCCTGGATACCGAAGACACCACCGGAAGTTCGCATCCTCCATTGTCATGCCCTAATTAGTTGCAGCATTCACTGCATCAGTGTGATGTTAAAGCACCGCATTCTTCGCGGACACGTGACGCGAACGAACCTACGACCTTAGCCCTAGGCGTCCTGGTGCGGTTGACGCAAATATAACGATGGGTTATAAAGCGCGCTTGATTGCGGAGAAAACTCTCTCCTGGCGCTTCTGCGTGAAAGCGCGTCGGTCCTTGACCCTTTCAAGCGTGCGAGTGTGGTGGAATTGGTATACACAGCAGACTTAAAATCTGCCGGCGTGAGCCTTGCGGGTTCGAGTCCCGCCACTCGCACCATCTTTGCAAAGGCGCCCTTGGGGCGCCTTTTTGCTGCCTGCATGTTTGTGCCGGAAATCTTCCGGGCAACTGCTAGAGTGGAAATTGACCCTGCCCACTGGAAATGCCGCCATGCGCTATAGCCTGCTAGAAGGTCAACGCGACGCCATCATCCTGCTTGCCCGCATCTTGTTGATGCTGCTGTTCGTCATTTCTGGCTGGAGTAAATTGACCGGTTTCGATGGCGCGGTCGGCTACCTGGCTTCGCTAGGGGCACCGGCGCCCACCCTCGCGGCGGCCATCGCAGTGATCATGGAATTCTTCGTCGCCATCGTGCTGATCCTCGGCTTCTACACGCGCCCCCTGGCGTTGCTGTTCGCCTTGTTCGTACTGGGAACCGCGCTGATAGGGCACCCCTACTGGAACATGGTCGATCCCGAGCGCAGCGCTAACATGACCCAGTTTTTCAAGAATTTGAGCATCATGGGTGGCCTGCTGCTGCTGGCGGTTACAGGTCCCGGGCAGTTTTCGCTTGATCGGCGCTGATAGCTTGCCCACCCGGCATCCTCGTGAAACGCAGCGTCTTCAGCCGTCATCCACCTCATCGTGCCAGGCCGGATGGTCCATGTCGTCGAGCTCCTGCGCAAGCGCCTCGTCCTGGCCATCTTCTAGGATATCGTCGAACGTGTAGGCATCAGGTTCTTGCACCAGCCCGTCGTCGTGAAACTCGTGGTCGAGCAGGTGATCGTGCTCGGGCTCGTGTATATCGTCTTCGTCGTGCATGGGCACCTCTGGGTTTGCAAAGCCCGCCTGTATAGGCCGAACGGGGCATGAGGTCAATCACCACCGGATGAGGAAACGCCCTACGCGGCTTAATACTGGCTTAACCGCGCAAGGGCTAGGCTGAACTTCCTCCCTTCAAGCGTTTTAGCCCGTCACTTTGGCGGGCTTTTTTATCGCTGCTGCGAGTGTATCCAACCAACAACCAGGTCGCCCGCACAATGATCTACTCACATGCTCTTCACGAATTCACTACAAATAGGTTGGCACACTGTCCTGGCTTCGATACGTTCTCTTGAACCCGCTACGGCGGGTTTTTCTTTGTCAATTCGCTGCATCCCCTCGCCCGCACTGCTCCTATTGATCATTAAATGGGTGCCTATGCGGCAAGTGAAAGCGAGACGGGCGAGCACAATCACCAGCACCCTCCTAGACTGATACCCATAACCCCGCACCGGACCGAATCCGAACAGGAGATCCGCGCCTATGACTATCACTCTGAAGCTCGACCTTTTTAATGTGCTTGGCGCACCACAGGGCGAGTCCCTGCAGGAGCAGTCTGCATGAATTATTCCAAATTGCCCTACGACGGCCCCGCTCTACTGACCCTGACCTTCACCTCTTCCGATGGTGCCTCGAACCGCGAGTCGCGGCATGCCGACATCGATCTGCAGCTACGCGCTACGCCCGACTCCGGCGCCTATGAGGTGGTGCTCGGCGACACGTTCGGCACCGACCTGCTCAAGGACCCAGGGTTGACTTGGGCGAAGGTGGTGATCTGCACTGGCGGAATGTTGCAGGGCCGGGTCCACGATGTGCATCCGCAAGGACACTCGTTCGTGATGGTTGAGGATCTACAGCCGTCAGCGGTGTGACAGTACGGCGAGCGCACCAGGCTTGGCAGCGCCGGTGACGGCGCGCCTCGCCAGCCGCTGTCGCTCAGCGCTATCGTCAAAAAGGGTAGGATCGCCTTGGGTAGCAAGCCTGCTCTGCGAGCTCGCATCAACGAAGTGAGCATGCATCGGACTCCCACCCAAAAGCCAAAAGCTTCGGAATCCCATACTTTTCGAGCCACAAATAAAAAGCCCCGCAGACGTTAATCTGCGGGGCTTTCGAATATGGAGGCCGAGGTCGGAATCGAACCGGCGTAGACGGATTTGCAATCCGTTATCGACCTGCTATTTTATTGGAGTGAATCACTGAAAGCCCCGTGCCATAAGGGTTTACCCTTATGTTGATGCATCGCTATTCATCATTATTTGGGACATTCAGTGTCCCAAATTTGTCCCGCGATTCTCCTATCCGCTTCCGACGTCCTGCCGAACCAAACTCCCCTCCAGTCCCCGGCCGAAAGCCTCCTCGATTTCACTCATCGCCCACCACCTTCCAGCCTCGACCATTTCGAGCATGGCGGACAGATCATCGTCGCTCGCTTCACCTCGCCGATAGGCACCGAATGCCATTTCAGAAAGCACAGCAGCGCGACCATCCGGATCGGTGATCAGCGCGCTCTGGTCTTTGAGCTCGGCAACCCATTCTGCTGGCAAGCTCAACATTTGACCGTCCACAACTGATCGATCCTGGTCGTGTAGGACTGGCTCATCATCTCCCGTCGCATTCCCCAGTCCGGCACCGCCGGCACACTGGCCACCCGCAGCGTCCCCCTCCCCCATTTCCCATTGATCGAATCCACCACCTGCATGAGCCGATCACAGGCCACCGGTTGCGACACAGAGAACAAGTCGTCGGTGAACTCGCCCGGCTGGCGCAGATCGAGCAGCAGCACCTCGGCCTTGCTGTACCGGTACCCGGCTCTGTAGATCCGCTCGACGGCCTCAGTCGCGGCGCGCGTGAGCAGCAGCGTGTCATTGGTGGGATACGGCAGTTCAACCAGAGCGCCCTGGGCGTGATGCACCTCGTTCGGGTTGAACATGCCGGTGCGGATGCTGATCCGTATCCGCTTGCACACAGAGCCCTGTGCCCGCAGCTTCTCCGCGGCGCGGCCCGCGTACGTGGCCACGGCCTGCTTGATCGGCGTCAGCTCGGTCTGGCGCTTGCCGAACATCCGGCTGCAGCAGATCTCCTGCTTCGGAGGATCGGCCTCGTCGAGCTCCAGGCACGGCGTCCCGGCCAGCTCGCGCGCGGTCTTCTCCACCACCACGCTGAACTTCTGCCGGAGCGTCCAGGGGTCGGCCCTGGCCAGGTCCATCGCCGTCCGGATGCCCATCCCTTCCAGGTGCGCGGTCATCCGCTTGCCGATTCCCCAGACCTCCTTCACCTCGGTGTTGCGCAGCACCCAGTCCCGCTTGAACGGATCGCAGATGTCGACCACCCCACCGGTCTGGGCCTGAAGCCGCTTGGCTGTGTGGTTGGCCAGCTTGGCCAGGGTCTTGGTGCGCGCGATCCCCACGCCAACCGGGATGCCGGTGCATTTCAGCACCCTGGTCCGCATCTCGCGACCGAACTGGGTCAGGCTGCCCTGGACGCCGGTGAGATCCGCGAAGCACTCGTCAATGGAGTAGACCTCGGCCGCCGGCACCATGGCCTCGAGCAACGACATGACGCGCTCGCTGATGTCGCCGTACAGCGCGTAGTTGCTGCTGAAGGCCATGATCCCGTGCTTGCGCAGCTTGTCCTTGATCTGGAAATACGGCTCGCCCATCTTCACGAACGGCTTCGCGTCGTAGGACCGGGCGATCACGCACCCGTCGTTGTTGCTCAGCACGACAATCGGGGTCTTGGCCAGGTCCGGCCGGAACACGCGCTCGCAGCTCGCGTAGAACGAATTGCAGTCGATCAGCGCGAACACCTGGTCATTGGGCATGGTCGCGCACGCTGTAGCGAACCACGCCCCAGATCAGCAGGTCGTCACCCTCCATGACGTACCGCGGCGGGTAAACGGGGTTTTCCGACTGCAGGATCACCACGCCATCGCGGCGGTACAAGCGCTTGCACACCGGCTCGGCATTGATCGCGGCGATCACGATGTCGCCATGCTCGGCCTCCCGGCCACGGTCTACGATTACCAGATCACCGGAATAGATCCCCGCCCCTTGCATACTGTCGCCCTCGACCTTCACCAGATACACCTGAGGTGCGCGGATATCGAACAACTCGTCGAGGGAGATGTGCCCCTCAAGATGGTCGGCGGCCGGGGATGGAAACCCCGCGGGAACGTGGAACGAGTAGAGTGGAAGAAGCGCGGTGCCGCCAATCGGCGTGCCTAAAATGGTGACGGTCATGTTATAGGGCTCGATGATAACTGTACGCATATACAGTTAACTAGGCATCGGGCGATCGGTCAACCTGGCAGAATGGGATTTCGACGAAGCGAGGGGTGGGAAATGTGCGGACGGCACTCAATCTACGAGGCAATGGACCACTACCTGAAACAGCTCTCGCTGGATCTGGTGGTGATCAATGGCTACGACCATGAGCATTTGCAGGCCAGACGGTTATCCGGGCGGGACACGCACTTGAGCCAGCTATCCCGCTCGAATATCAGCCCGCCGTAGTAGTAGCACGACTGATAAACGGATGGCAGAATGCCCATCTTTTACCACAAGGATCAGTCCTGTGCGTGTTGTTCATGCAGCGTCAGCAATCCTCATCGCCAGCCTTGCTGGCTGCGGTACAAACTCGGTCTCCCCTGCGATCTCTGGAAATCCAGGGGTCAAAACTGGAATTGGGCCAAACGGGTACCCGACGCTAATCTCGGTGACTTTTGATAGGGCCACCCCTGCAGGCGCAGAAGCAAGAGCCGCTTGCGCCAAAAGCCAAATGAACGACATAGAGAGCACGCCCATTATCACTGGAACGGCGGTACAAGCATCAGCCAAGACTTCGTTCTATTTTGCCCAAATCGGAATGTCCAAAGAATTGAGATACTCATTGCTGATCAGTGGGGAAGGCAACTCAGTTTACAAATTCGACCGGCTTCGCTACATGAACGATGGAAGTCAGGGAGGTCCGATTATGGCGTCCCGTTACTGGTCTCCAGAGTATGTGGTGCAAGAACTGGAAAGTATTGCCGATAGCATCGATGAGTGTGCTCGCAGCAGGTGAGCAGTCAGCGGCAAGCTCCAGCGGCTGCCATTAGCTTTTTCTCATAGCCCATTCGCTGTAGTCGTTCGGCGAGCAAAGCGCGCACCTTCACCTCCAGGCTGTCGGACTTCTTCAGCCCAGCAGCTGCCCAGGGCGGCACATTTACCTCCGGCGCGCGGCACGGCACCTGGACAGGAACCTCCACGCGCACGGTACGGATCTCCGGTTCAACCTGCCTGACGCAGGCGGCCAGCAGCACAAAGCCTGCAAGCACCCCCACCCCTCGCAGGAATTTGCCTGCATCCTTCATAGTCCAAGCTCCTTGTCGATGATCGAAGCCGCCGCAGTGCATTGGTCGCCACCGGTGCGCTCCTGCTGCAGGCGGTTCGCCGCGACATAGTCGGCCTGGGCGCTGGCCTGGGCGTCCCTCACCGCCTGCTCGGCCTTGGCCTGGCGTTCGTTTCCGGCCACGACCAGGTCGCCCAGCTTCAGGCCCTGCTCCTTGGCCAGCTCCTCCAGGTTGCCGCGGGCGGCCAGGCACGCTGCCTGCTCACCGTTAGCCTCGTCGAGCAGCGGTCGGTAATGTCGCGCTGCCTGCCACACGCCGCCGGCAGTGCCCAGCCCAATCAAGAACAGCGCGCCGGCCAGCGCCAGCAGCAACCGGCCGGCGCCGGCTGTGGCCGCGATCATGCCAGCGCCCGCCGCACGCCCTCATCAATCACCTCGGCCCGATACGGATTGCCACCGTTCTCATGGATGATGATGCTGAGCACCATCCCACGCAGGGTGGCCGGGTCCTTGATGTTGATCGGGTCGGTGGGTCTCACGCCCAGGCGCTTGGCCACGGCCGCAGCGTAGGCCTGGGTGTTGTTCTCGTTGGCCGGAGCCCAGCGGTTCACTGTCTCGAGCACTGTGTCGATGCCCTTCCCCCCCACGCCGGGCATGCCGTCCTTGCCGCGGTAGTTGATGAGCAACTTGCCCAGGGCTCGGATGCCGTTCTCAGGGGAGTCGAAGCGGGCGAACCGCGGCTTGGTCACGCCCTGCTCCAGGCCCAGCTGGCCTACCCAGTCATTGCGGGGGTTGAAATCGATGTTGCCGGGGTTGTTATTGCGTACACCGCGTGCGGTCATAGGTTTTCTCCAGGTGAAAAAAAGCCCGCACTGGGCGGGCTCTGAGGTTCTGCACGGAGCGAGTGTCTTTTCTCGCGCACGCGCGTCCTATGAGAACAAGCTCATTAGGAGGATGTGATGCACATAGGAATTGCTGCAGTCTTGATGGCGTATGCGTTGCTGGCTGGTTGCTCTAACATGTCGAGCGGCAGTCTCTCCGACACGCAGCCCCAGGGCATCCCCTGCGATGCGGATCCACCAAACCAGCCAGGTTGCCACTCGCGTCAGGTGCGCGACGGTTGGTGGAATGATCGCAGATACTAACGGCCAGGCTCAAAAGCTCAAGCGGCCGGCGCTTCAGCTTCCGGCTCGGTCGCCGGCTCGGCCGGGTCCTTCGCGGTGACGGTGACCTTGGCGGTGTACTCCTTCAGCACCTGAGCGGTGTACACCTGGGCAGTCGGGAATTGGTTCAGGATCTCCCGGGCGCGCGCGTCGGCTTCCGCTTGGGTGGCGTAGCGGGTGCTGTTGGCTGGGTCGTATTGGTTGGCGGTATTGACGACTACATAAGGCATGGTTTTCTCCAGACAAAAAATAACCCGCGCTCGGCGGGCATGGGTTGGTGTGCAGCACTCAAGCTTTCGGGTGTTGCTGTTTGACCTTTTGCAAGGTCGTGTAGAACGGCTCAGCCTTTGGCATCAAGCCCTGGTCCATGGCGTGCCAGAGCATGTCCAGCTGATCTGTAACAGAAGGATACCCAGCAGCCCTGGCTTTGGCATGATCACTGTTATGTTTTATTTTCAACTACAAACTCCTGTTTCTTATATGGCCAAAGTTCAACCACTACCGTATAGCTGCCTGGCAAGGAAAACTCCAGATCGATATCCGTTCCATCTGCTGTGTAATCAACTCCCTCGATAGATACATTAGAGCCAGCCAGAACCCCTTTCAGGGTAAGGCCCTCAAGGTGAGCAGTACCTTCAGGACGTTCTTTAAGCTCTTCATTATCAACATAATACTTATCAGTAGTGATGCCCGGGGGCGTCCCCACATAAGGTTCTGGGGTATTCAATCGAAGACTTTGTAAAGCTGTCTCTTCGGGGCCGCACACAGTGACCCCAATTCTTCCTTCGCTATTATATGCCGCGAGGCAAAGCATGCTCATCGTTTAGTTCCCATTGCGTAAAGTGTGTGATTCTGTACGCCGACGCCGTTATTCTCGCCCCACCACTTAATAGTGATTACAAAGTAGCCCGGCCCAACCCCAATAGAGCCCAAGAGATTAGGGAAACCATCTGCCCAATCACCACCTCCCTGTGCAAGCAACTGTCCGTTAATCTCCATCCTGAAGTGGTATTTGCGGGTTCCACCTCCGAACCCTTGATAGCAACCATACTGGGCCAGGATATAGCCAGCTTCGTCCATCTGTACGCCAACGGCAATTAGGTCAACCCACTGGTTTTCGCCTTTACCGTAAACCAGAGTCGGGTTGTTACTCGACACGGGAACAGTAACCGCGTTGCCGCGAATACGCAGGGTATCAACTTCAGCAACACCAATCTTGGCAGCGTTGATTGCAGCATCTTCAATCTTGGCTCGGCTAATACTGGCATCAGCGATTTTCGCGTTCGTAATGCTCGCGTCACGAATGAACGCATCATTCATGAACACTTGACCGCCCTGGATCGCGAATGGCGAAACGAACCCATTGCCGGCCGCATTGAGTACAGCGAAGCGGTCGGCGTATACGGCAAACGTCGTTTGGAACATCCCTCCCTGGTTAACCAGGCCCAGGCCAAAGCCTGCAGCAACGTACTGCCCCCCCGCCACAGCTTGCAATTTCACCGTGTAGGTGCCGTTTACTTTGCCATCCAGCGACGCATGTGCAGTGCTGAGCTGCTGCAGCGAGACATTCGTGCTGCCCAGCGAGGACTGCGTGTTCTGGATCTGCTGACTGAGCGCGCTGTCGGCGTTGGTCCGCGCGGTGGCCTCGTTCTGGATCGCGGCGCTCGCATTGCCGACCGACGTGTACAGCCCGTCGATTCGCTGCGCCTCGGCTGTCAGCTTGTCGCCCTGCTGGGTGACCGTCGAGGTCAGCGACTCAACCACTCGGCTGGACGCTGATGGCCCCACCCGTCCGACGGCTATCCAGTGAATGTCGAACACCGAGGCCAGGTCATTGGCAAAGTTGAACCGCAAACGACCGATGACACTCTTGACCCAGTCGTCCCCGCCCGTGGTCGGGCTGGCCATATCCCACTCCACCACGGTCGATTGGCCGACGGCGAGGTTCGGGTTAGCGGCAACATTCCGGTACTCCGCCGCAAAGCCATGGCTTGCAGTTGCGTAATACAGCGTGCCCGTCCATACCGATGCAGCGCCTGCGCGGCGAGTGATCGCGGCCCGCACCCGCGTGTACTGAGCCCCGGCGATGCTCAGCGTCAAGCCGCTACCACTGCTGATCAGCTGAGGATCAGGGGTGGTCGGTGTAACGGTGAGCACGCCGTTTGAAACGGCAAGAGTGGCATTGCCACCCGCCCATCCCTCGGTGGTTGTCTCGAACTGCCACAACGAGCCTGGAGCAGGATCGAGACCCGAGGCGCCCAGACTGCTCTGGATTGCACCGACGTTGTTTTTCAAGTCGATCAGACTTTCGGACTGGCTGGTGTTCACCCCCTCAGCCGCAGCAACACGGTTGGTAAGGGTTTGCAGCGCGGATGCCTCGGCTTTAGTGGCAACCTGAGTGAGTGCCGACTGAGCAGCGGCCGCTGCATCGGTCGCCGCCTTGTCGGTGACCGCCACCCAGGCGCTGCCGCTCCACCGTTTCGGCGTGTTGGCGTTGTTGGTGGTGTCGATCCACAGGTTCTGGATCTGCTGGTTGATGGTCGACGGCGCCGAACTCTGGACAATTACCTTGCCCTTTGCATCCGCCAGATTGTAAGCATTCTGGGCGGCATTCTGTGCAGTGGTAACGTTCTGGTTGGTCGTGCTCAGGCTGTTTTCGAGCGTCGTGGTCCTCCCAGCCACGCTGCTTAAAGTGCCCCCCTGCTGGTTCACCGCGCTGGTCAGGCCGTCGACCACCGCCGAGGTCGCAGCGTTGCTGGCTGCGTTCACTTGGCCGTTATCACGCCATCCGGTCATCCGTGCACCGTACTCAAGCTGTGGCCTGGCCAACTCCGCGTTACCGCTCGTCACCGCGCCCGTGCTGCTGTAGATGCGGTAATACACATAGAGCTTCGCCGCTTCTGCAGGCGCAACGCCACTGAATTGCTTGCGATCCCCTGCTGCAGTAATCGGCAACAAAGCAGATGCAGGCGCAGAGATAACCGCGCCTGCCGCATTGATCCACTGCAAGAAGATACGCACGCTAAGCCCAACCGTGCCCCGACCGTGCACAGAAGCGGTGACCGTTTGCCCTGGGGCAACTGCTGGCCTGCGATCAGGGTCAGCGCCCTGTGGACGAAGAGACTTGTAGCCAGAACCGGTGCTGGCAGTGAAGCCAGAACCCACGACCCTTTGCGCCTTCTCACCTGAGTTCAGCCAAGAATCAACCAAGGTGTCGACGGTCGTTACAGAGCCCTCCAGACTCCAGCCGTCCGCCGCACCGTTCAAGCTCGCATACTTCGCGAACGCCGGGTTGTAGAACAAGTTCTCGCCGCCGATGTCCCCGATGGAGTTGTCCAGCTGGGTCAGCTGGTTGGACACAGAGGTCAGCCCAGCTTCGCCAGTTGACACCCGGCCGCCCAGCGCGGCCGTGGCGGAGGCATTTGCCTCGGTCGCCGCAGCATTGGTCTTGCCATTGTCCTTCCAGCCCGACATGACCGAGCCCTGTTCGAACTGGGCCATATCGAAATCGACAAATCCTGCGGTCAGGCTTGAGCCGGCGCCAGATCTGATGCGGAACAGGATATCCACGCGCACGGTGTCAGCAGGCGCTATCCCCGTTGTGTAGCTGATCCTCTGGTAGGCCGGCGTCAAATTGAAGCTGCCGGGACCGCTGGTCGCAAGCGTATTCCCCGCCGCATCCTTGAACTGGGCGTAGACCTGCACCATCAGTCCGGTATTGCCACGCACATGGACCGACGCCGTACCGATAGCGCCTGGGTAGATTGATGGCCGGACATTGTTCTGCGGCACGAAGTCGACGTAGTCGGTACCGGTGCCTGCACTGAGGCCCGTGATGTCGAGCCGCTGGGCCTTGCCATCAGCGCCCAGGTCCGAGCTGCGCAGCGTCGAGGTCACTACCGGCGCAGCCGTTTTCCTCCAGCCCCATCCGTCCGCAACGTTAGCGTTACTTGCGGAGGCCACATCAAAGGACGGGTTATAGAACAGGTTCTCGCCGCCGATGTTGGCCATGCTGGCATCAATGCGGGTAATCGCCTGCCCGTCCGCAGTGATCTGCTGGCCGTGCTGCGACACCGCGTTGCTCAGCACCTGGACCGTCGACGCCTCCGCCTTGGTGGCCACTTTGGTCAGCGCGTCCTGGGCGGCTGCGGCAGCATCCGTTGCCACCTTGTCCGTGACCGCGGACCAGGCACTGCCATTCCAGCGCTTAGGCGTGTTGGCATTGCCAGTCGTGTCGATCCACAGGTTCTGTGTCAGGCGGTCGGCAACCGCTGGAGTGGACGACTGGTATAGCACCTTGCCCTTGGCACCGGCGGCGTCAGAGGCAGCTTGCGCCGCCTGCTGTGCATTGGTCACGTTCTGGTTGGTCGTGTCCAGTTTGCCGCCGAGCTGGGTGACCTGTGTACTGGTCGATGTAATGCCTTGCTCGTTCTTGTCGACCCGGGCAGATAGCGCGCTGGTAGCCTCGGCACTGACCTCGCTTGCCGCCAGTACCGATGGCTGGTAGGCGGTGGCCACCGTGCCCTCTTGCAGTTGGGCGTTGTCGATCTCCATCCAAAGCGAGGCGGCCGCCGTCCCGGTATTGAACAAGCGGGCCGCATAGATGTTGGCCTGTGTCGCGGCAGCAGGCGCCGTTCCGGTCAGTACATAACGCCCAAAAGTTTCAGTCAGCGGGAAACCGTCTACCGTCCAGGGGGCGGACAGCACTGCGCCGGCTGCATCCAGGAACTGGATATACATCCGCATGAGGCCTGGCGCGCCCCCGCGAGCGTAGACGCTCAGTGTGTAGGCTGACCCTCCGGTGACCTTGACGCGAGCACGGCCATCATCCGCCGTAGAAACCACCTCAACATAAGCGCCTGCGGCGATTGATGCCGAGACGCGCAGGGCGTTGACGCTGCTGGTCAGTGGCGAAGGTACCAACGAGCGCGCAGCACTCCCGGTCACCACCCAATGCTTGGGACGCCCTGAACTCGCAGGATCTTCGAACGAGCTGTTCGGCAGCAGGTTTTCACCGCTCAGCAGCGGTAATGCCGCATCGATCCGAGTCAATGACTGGCCTTGTGCTGCCAGCGTCTGCCCCTGCTGAGAAACGGTGTTGCCCATGCTCTGAACGGTAGACGCGTCGGCCTTCTTGCTCACGCTGTCGTTGAGCGAGGTGATGGCCGAGCTCTGCGAGCTGATCTGCTGGTCTTGGCTGGCATTCTTGCCTTCCGTGGCGGTAACGCGGCTAGACAGCGTTTGCAGAGCTGTAGAGTCAGCCTTGTTTGCGACGCTGTTTTTCAGGTCGGTGATCGACTGCCCCTGCGTGGTCAGTCCGGTTTCGGTCTGGGCAACGCGGGTTGTCAGGCTGTTGACGGCTGAAGCTTCCGCCTTGGTTGCCACTTGGGCCAGGGCACTGGCTGCAGCTGCCGCCGCATCCGTTGCAACCTTATCCGTGACCGCTACCCAGGCGCTCCCGCTCCAGCGCTTTGGGGTGTTCGTATTGCCAGTTGTATCGATCCAGAGATTCTGCGCCAGGCGCTTGTCAGTAACAGGCTGGGAGGTGCCGTAGATGACTTCGCCTTTTGCGCCAGCCTTGTCCGAGGCAGCTTGTGCAGCCTGCTGCGCGGTGGTGACATTGCCGTTGGTGGTGGTCAGGTTGTTGGTCAGGCCGGTGATTGCCTGCCCCTGCGTAGCTAGGCCCGTCTCGGTCTGGCCAACACGAGTGGTCAGGCTGTTGACCGCTGCGGCGTCAGCCTTGGCGGCCACCTGAGACAGGGCGGAGGCTGCGGCGGCAGCCGCATCTGTCGCAACCTTGTCGGTGACAGCGACCCAAGCGGTACCGTTCCAGCGTTTTGGCGTGTTGGCGTTGTTGGTGGTATCGATCCAGAGGTTTTGCGCTAGACGGTCAGCGACAACCGGAGTGGTGGGCTGCACCAGGACCTTGCCCTTGCCACCTGCAAGCGTGTTCGCAGCATCCGCAGCTGCCTGCGCAGCCGTGACGTTGCTGTTGGTCACGGTCAAGCTGTTGGTCAAGCCAGTGATCGACTGGCCCTGGGTGGTAAGCCCTTGCTCGGTCTGCGTGACGCGAGTGGTCAGGCTGTTCAGTGCCGCGGCTTCCGCCTTGGTAGCCACCTGAGACAAGGCGCTCGCGGCTGCGGCCGCTGCATCCGTGGCCACTTTGTCGGTCACAGCGACCCAGGCCGAACCGTTCCAGCGTTTTGGGGTGTTCGCGCTGTTCGTGGTGTCGATCCACAGGTTCTGCGGTGAACGGTCTGCCGCGGCGGGCGCCGCGTTCTGGACGATGACCTTGCCCTTACCGCCAGCGAGAGCGCTTGCAGCCTCTGCTGCCTGCTGGGCGGCGGTGACATTGCCGTTGGTAGTGGTCAGACTGCTTTGCAGATTGGTGATCTGACCAGCCTGAGCGGTCAGTTTCCCGTCCAGCGTCCCGACAGTGGTTTCCACGGTCTGTACGCGCGAGGCCAGGCCATTGGCAGTGACTACCGCTTGACCCACATCCATCCAGTAATTGGCGTTTGGTGGTGGCGTGTTGGCTGGTACAGCCTTGGTCGCCTGGTAAATCTTGCCGTCGGTCCAGAGGGCTACCTGACCTGCGGTGTACGGCTGGGCAGGCTTATACGGCATGGCATCGGTACGGTTGCCGATTTGCGTGATCTGCTGCTGAAGGTTCTGCCGTGCGGAGGCCGCATCATCGCGAACTTGAACGACCAGTTCGTCAGTGTCGGCGATCTGCCCCTGTAGATCATTTTTTGCCTGGGTCAGGGCGGTATTGACGTCCGCCACCTGCTTGGCCAGTTCGGTCTTGGCGGTGCCAACACGCTCGTTGACAGAGCCAGGGCCATTGCCATCGATGAGCTCGATCTTCTCAGTGAGCTCCTTGCCGAGGTGACTTTCGAGGATCTCTCCCGTAATTTGCTCGAGTATCGGGCCGGCATCCATGCTGGCAACGCCAGACACCACGGTGCCGTCAGCCGGGAACCACGGACCAATGTTGCCGGAGCGGTCAACCAGCCGCGCCCAGAAGAAGAAACGCTGCCCGCCACGCAGGCCCTGCAGGGTGTGCTCAGCCTGCGGATAGGCCAGGTCCGCCAGCTTGGTCGCCTGGGTCAGGTCGGTGCCTTCGCTGTACCAGAGCTCCGTGCGCTGGGTGTCTTCCGCACCTGGTGGGAAAGTCCACTTCAGGCCGATGCCGAACAGCAGGCTCTCGGCGGTCAGGCTGGTGACGGCCGGCGGCAAACCTTCCTTGCCCGTCAGCTGGGTGAGGATCGAGCTCTTCCAGATCGAGGTGATATCGAAGGCGCTCACAGCCCGCACGCGCGCCAGATACGCGCCGGCGTAGATGCCGGTCACGTCAACAGAGGCCGCCCCGGTGCGCTGCAGGCGGATCCAGTTGCCGTTGTCCTTGCGCCATTCCACGTCATAGGCCACGGCCCCTTCCACGGCTGGCCAGGCAATCGTCATGGTGTTGACCGCGATGCCCTGATCGATCATGTGCGTCGACGTCAGGGTCACATTCGCCGGCGGCTGCACGGTGGTTACCGGAATGACGCTGATCGGACGCTCGTCGAGCTTGGCGCCGGTGTCGATGGCCGCGAACTTGCTCGGGTTGAACTCCAGAGCCGTGATTTCGTACTCGCCTTGCTGGGTGCGCGTGGTCTTCAGCACCCGGAACAGCTGGACTGCCAGGTCTTCGTAGTCGATCGCCCATTGCAGTTCAGGCTCTGGCTGCACGCCGTAGGCCGTGGTCACGGTCACAGCGCGGCCATTCACCGATTCAACGGTGCGCGCCTGGGCGGTGCCATTGGGCAGGTTCAGGATCAGACGGTCGCCAGCTTTGATCGGGGTGTCCCGGTCCAAGGTCACCACCCGGCCGGCTGCCGACGAGATCCGGCCGCCGTTCGGGCGGCCAGCAACCAGCTCGTCCGCCACCGGAATGACGAAGCCCGGCAACGGGATACGACCTTCCATGCCGGTCTTGAAGGTGACGGTGCGGTCTTGGTTGTTGCTGAGCAGGGCCCACTTGCCGCGGCGCTGGGCCTCAGATGCACGGGTGCAGCCGATGGCCGAGATCTCGATGGGCCGGTCGCGGTACCGGCGCTGCAGCGCCAGGTCGGTGACCGGGATCACGTCGGTGTCGTAGTTGTTGGCCGGGTTGTCGTAGCTGACCAGCGCGCGGCTGTAGTGGGTGCTGCGCTCGGCACCGCCATAGACAAAATCGCCGTCGATGACGTTCGCACGGGTGAATACGTAGTCAATGTCCTGCGCGCGCGGCATGTCTGCCTGCATGTACAGCGCGCCGTGAGCCCAATACACCATGCCCCGGTAGATCGCCGACAAGTCGCGCAGCAGCGTCCAGGCCTCGGCACGGCCCTGCAGGTTCATGTCGCACAGGAAGCGCGGCTCCATCCCGCCCACGCCATTCGGCACCGACTGGTCGCAATACTGGGCAATGCGGTACATCTCCCACTTGTCGACCATCCACGACTTGATGCGCTTGCCCAGGCCGAAACGGTCCTCGACGCACAGGCCATAGGTCACGAAGGCAGGGTTGTTGGTCCAGGCCTGCTTGAAGGTGCCGTCCCACACGCCCGTATAGGTGCGTCCAATGGGGTCATAGTTGCTCGGCACTGGCCAGCGCTTGGCCTTGCAGTCGACGGTCACCGCCGGAATATTCTGGAACTGCTGAGCGTCGAACTCGATGTACAGCAACGCTGTGTTCGGGTAGCGCAGTTTCTCGTCGATGATCTCGGTGTAGCCGGCGATCATCATGGTGTCGCCGATTGTGGTCTGGTTCTGGTTCGGCGTGATACGGCGCACGCGGAATTGCCAGCCAGAGGCGGATTTCGGCAGATCGACGCGCTGGGACCGTTGATAGCCGTTCATGGTTTTGCCGTCTACGGCACCACGATGCGCCTCGACATATGCGCCGCCATCGGCGGACACATCAATGGCATATTCGATCCGATAGCCGTTGGTATTCCCACTGCTGTCTTGGCTGAACAGGCGGTCCCAAGACATCCGTACCTTGAAGGCTGACAGCTGCGGGTTGCTTAACGCGCGCGTGAACGGGTTGTCGCTGCGCAGCTCGACACCCACGGACGTTTCGTTCTCCACCGCGGGAATGCCCTGGATGTAGTCCTGCTCCACGGACCCTGGGCGCCATTCCCACTTCACGCCGGGGAAGTTCACGTTGCCGCTGTCATCCATGATCGGGGTGTTGTCCAGGTAGATGTCCCGGTCGGTCGGGGTGCCGTCAAATTCCCCCTCGCCCACGGCCAGCAGGATCTTGGCGATGTTGGTTGACTGCAGGCTGTCCGGCGCCTCGACAGGCGTCTTCGGTTTGCTATCGCCGCCTTTGGCACCAGTGATATCCAGGTGAGCTGCTGCGCCCATACTTTCCTCCGGGCAATAAAAAACCGCCCGGAGGCGGTCTGTTTGCTGTTCTGGCACTAGGCCTTGTCTTGCGCCTCAATGGAGGCAGAGATGATCGCCCCGCCCCACCGGCGCTCGCCGATGCAGATTGGGACAGGGTTGCCGCTGGCGGTGGTGTTCTTGGCGCCGCCAAAGGCGTAGCTCGGAAGATTCTCTGGTGATCCGCTCATGGTGAGACCCTTGGCTTGGGGGCTGAGCATCTGAATGACACCCCCGACAGCCATAGACCCACCGCCCATCCCTACCGCCAGAGCGGTGGCAGCAGACCAGCCGAGGGGGTTCCACCAGGCCAGGGCTACGATTACGACACCGATAATCGTCTGAAGCAGTCCAGCCCGTTTGCTGCCGGTAATAACCGGAGCGATCCGAATATCGCCCGCGCCGCCGAAGCCGAGCTCTTTCTCCTCCAGATTCCTAGCGCCCCGGAATATAGCGAACTCAATGCCTTCTGACTTTGCGTTGGCAATGAATCGCTCGAAGCCCGGTACCTGGATACAAAGGGCTTTGATTGCTTCCGCCGGAGAACGCACAGAGAGCCTGAAGGAGCGCCCAAACTGACGAAGCTTTCCGTAAAGCAGGATTGTGGTCATGGGCTGATATTCGATTGCAAGTGCAGCCATTACTTTTCTCCAGATGAAAAAAAGGCCACCCGAAGGCGGCCTGCTCTAAGCGCATTGTTTATTGAGCGCATGCCTTCACTACATCGGTGACCCTCTCCAGCGGCAACTGCCAGGTGCGATAAAAGTGATAGCGAACGCTTGAGCCATCCACCGTAGGCTCCACATCTACCAAATGCAGGGGCGCCTGCGTGTCTGGAGCAAGAACAGTGAAGCGATTACCGGAAGTCTGCAGGACCCCACCGATGCCAGCTCCGAGCACCGTAGTGTTCTGCCATCCATCACGTATGCATTCAGCAATAGCCCGGACAGGCTTCGCTGAATGCAGAGCCAAAATCGGCGGATTGCTTCTGGTATCGCCAACGCTCGCGCATCCTGCCAGCAACGCCAGCCCTACCGCACCGATCAGAATTCGCATGTGATCTCCCTATTTACGGTAGAAACGCTTGAATACCGTGTTGTCTGCATAACGCCGCCTACAAAACTTCACGCAGACCGAAGCAAGCGCGGCGAAGACAATCGCGAACACTGCCCAGAGGACTGTTGAATGGTCTGTGACGTAGAGACGAACTACTTTGGCTGCATACCAGCCTGCGATCAGGCATAGGATACCGAAGAAAGCAGTGATGCCTCGAGGCGTGCCGTACTGAATCTCGGCTTGGCAACCCCGGCATACATGGGCGCCCCATGGCACGTGGTTCATGCAATGAGGGCAGGTAATGGTGTGATCGGATACCACGGCTTCAGTCCTTGAATGGCGGATAAGCCGGGTATTTTACGGGAAAACAAGACTCGACGGCAAAAGCACTCCTCCCGCTTAATTGACTGGCTCGAACGTGATCCGGCCCGGCCCGGAAATGTGCTGTACATGCAGTCCGGGCTTTCCAGTGTAGCTGCGACGGTACCCGTTAGGATTCTGGCATTTGCCACTTACGGTGAAACGATCAACCTCCCTCTCGCCGTCCATAATCGCGATCAACGCCTCGGCGCCGTACACGCCGCTCCCGCTCATCGAGAACAGCTTCCGGATCGTCAGCATGTAGTGTTGCTGCATGTGTTTCTCCTGCGGCCTCGCCGCTTCATTTCGCGTCCCGATGACGCAGCACAAGGCGCGTCCGGTCGAGCCATGGCCCGCCGAATACGATGATTTCTGATGGCCTGCCAAACAGGTGGTGCAACAGGAATGGCCCGGGGCCAAACACTTCTACCTGCTCGCCGGGCAGCTGTGGGTTGGCACCCAGGTAGATGCCGGCGTGGTTTGGGTGGGCCGTGCGTCCCACGGCCATGACGATCATGTCCCCGCGCTGCGGCTGTCCCACCTGGTAGAAACCGGCGGCCTCATAGGCCTGCTCGTACAGGCTTGGCCCGCTCGCCTGCTCCCACCAACCCTCCTCCCGGACATAGGCTGGGAACTCCAGGCCCCACTCGCGCCGGTACCAGTCCGCGCAGACCTGCCAGCAGTCCCAAGCGCCGTGCACGAACGGCCGGCCCAGCAGAGGGGTATGCCCGGTCGGGGTGATCGAGCGCAGGTCACTCTCCGGCCAAGACAGGATGTGCCAGGGCAGACCAGTGGCCTCGCACATGGCCAGGTCCCGGGACGACGGCCGGCTGGTGGCGTCTGGATGCGAGTGCACGATACCGATCACCTCGCCCTGGTCCTCTGCTGCCGCATACTGCTCCGGCGAGATCCGAAACTCTTCGGCCGACTCGGTCGCGGTGTTGTCGCAGGCGATGTACCTGTGAGCCCTGCCGACAGCGACGATCAGCCCGCAGCACTCGCGCGGGTATTCCGCCGCGGCGTGCTTCTGCACGGCGGCCAGGATGTGCTTGCGCATGGTTAACTCCGGGCGATCAGGGAAACGGCTGGGAAGCCGCCGAAGGGCAGCTGATTACCTTGACCGAAGCGAACGGTGCAGCCTGTGTCCAGGCAGCCGTTGCATTGGTCCTTGGCCGGGTCATCGGTTGGGTTGCCGTCCAGGTCGTAATAAGGGCCGGTGTAGCCGCAGTTCGGGCCGCGGTAGCCGGCGGTCATGGCCCAGTGGCACAGCTGGGTCATCTGTCGGCCTATGGTCTCGCCGCCGACATCGCCAGGGCTGGCAAGCTCCCAGGCGACCGTGGTGCCGCTCTCCGACACCTTCTGGTCGATGTACCAGACTTCGATCGCTTCTTCGGCTGGATCGGCCTCTGGGTTGCCGCCAGGGAAGTTGGCCGCGTCCAAGTATCGCGCCATGGTGTGGCGCATGGTCAGCTTGAACTCGAGCAGGTTGTCGAAGGCCAGGCATAGCGCCGTTATCCTGCCGTTGACGTTGCCTACCGTCAGCGTGGGCCGCACGGCGGTGCCATCCGAATTGGCTTCGATACCGTCGATCTGCATGGGCCAGGCGCCGTACTCATTGCCCTGCCACCAGATGGCCTTGGCGGGTAACTGGTCAGCGTTGGCGCCGGCCGCCGCCAGCTCCTCGGGGGTGTGCGGAATTGCATGCCCGTGGAACCGCAGGGTGTCGGCGCCAAAGTCCGAGCCATCCAGCTCAAACAGCAGCACCTCGGCGCCAGGCTCCAGTTTCTGCAACTGAGTGATCAAGCTCATGGGTGGTATGCCCTTTCGAAGGTTGCTGTCAGCACCGTGACGGCGCCTGGCTGGCGTTGCTGGCGAAACGTGTCACAACGGTACAAGCCAAGCACTCCCTCAGGATTGGTCCAAAGAAAGGACTTGGCACCCTGGTGGCGCCGGATGAAGGCGAGGATCGGCGCGATCTCGCCGGCGACACCGCCGAAGGAAAGCGCCCAACTGTCCGACTCGGAATTGAGCCCGTCGCTTGATACCTGGGCATAGTTGTCGCCAAACTGAGACTTCCTGTTGCGTAATTTGCTATCACCACTGGCTTCGTCGTCAGGGGCCCAAGTGAAAGTTTCGATCGCCATCAGCGTCTCCCATTACTATTTCGATAGCTGACGCCTCCGGCCCGCCAAGACGCGGCAATCGCCCGCTCAGCCACGCCCTGCATTTGCTGCTGCATGTTTTGCTGTAGGGCGGCACTGTCCAGCTCCATGCCATCAGAACTTCGGTCCTCTACGCTAATGGCCACAGGCACGTCGACTTGAACAACGGTCGCCCCCCCACCAGTGCCACCCACCATCTGCACCCCCAGCGAACCGTCTGAGCTCCGAGCGAGCGGCATGATTGCTTCAGGACCAGCCTCACCTGCTATGCCTAGTCCGCCGTTGGCCATGCCGAACGCTGTCGGTTTGCTCAGCACGCTGTTGGTAAAAGCGCCACCCTTGGCAAACATCTGCACACCGCCTGACCAGGCGCCGCCTAGCGCCTGAGGGAAGTAAGTGCTGGAGTAACCCGCCTGCGATGCCCCTAGATTGGAGGACACTGCGCCAGCAGACCCAGCCTCCAGGCCATTTCCACTGCCGCCGCCAAAGTAGCTACCAGCCATGGAGATACCCATCTGAACCACGCCACTCAACAGCGAGCTGGCAGCTTGCTGTGCGGCGATTCGGGCCATATCGGCGATTACACTGGTAGCAAAATCCTTGAAGTTGGCCTTGCCAGTGATGGCGAAGTCGGCCAGGGCGTTACTTGCGGTATTGAACCCGGTGGTGAGCATGTCATCCGTTGCGCCGGCAACATCGTTTGCGTCAGCTCGGATGTTGTCCCAGGCACGCTTGGCGCCGTTGCGGTAGTCGCGTTGCGCTTGCAGGCGATCCTCGAAGCCGTCGACCTCCATCTGCAGCTCGCGCGCCTGATAATCGGATAGATCCGCCAAGCGCTGCTGATAGGCGTCCTGACTGAGTCGGCGGGAGACGTCCTCCTGCTGTTCCTCAAGCTGCCGCCGGGCCTCGGCGTACTTCTGACGAACCGCGTTCAGGCGGTCGGCCTGTTCGCGCTGGTCATCGCCCATGCCGACCCCGGCGACATCCGCATTGATTGCGTCCTGCCGGGTTTGCAGAACCACTTCCATCGCTTTGCGGTAGGCCTCAGCGCTGTTGCGCCGCAGCTCCGCCAGCTTTCTCTCTTCCTCGGCGCGCTTCTGGATGACGGGACTGGCATATGCCGCGTTCAGGTTCTTGATGCCGAGCTCCATCTCGGCTGCCGTGATCTTGCCCGCCGCCTGTGCCTTGCGTAGCCCCTGCACACCCTCCACCAGGTCTTCCAGCCGCTTGCGCTCCGGCAGGGCCCTGTCGATGATTGCATCGAGCGCCTTGATTTCGTCCTTCAGGGCCTTGGTGCGGTCCTTGCTGGCGCTGGTGGCGTCTTTGTTGGCCTTCCTCTGCGCCTCGATCGCGCTTGCCGCCGAAAGAATCGCCTGGCGATCAGCCTCGGTGAGATCGGCGTTCTCTGCAATGTGCCGGTTGGCGATCTTGATCGCGTCCCCATTGTCCTGCAGACCGGCCAGCTGCTTCTGCAGTGTTTCGAGGTAGGTTTGCCCCGCCGCGCTCATGCCGGCCTTGGCGGCATTGTTGGCCTGCGTGGCAGAGGTGTTTTGCTCAGTGACCCCGGTGAGCACACGCAATGTTTCGGCGATCAGGCCAGAGCGCTGATCAGCGTCACTCACCGCGCCAGCCTGGCTGATCCACTGCTGGACGGTGCCGGCAGGGATCTGCAGTCGGCCGGATACCTCCTTGAGGATCGGCGATAGGTCTTGGCCAGCGGCGCGCGCCTGGTTCAGCCGATCAATGAGCGCCTGGTATTCGGCAAGCTGCTTGTTGTATTGGCCGTTGGAGTCGCGCACCGGTGCCGTGACCGTTGCGGACCGGATGGACTGGGCCAGGTCGCTGTAGGCATCCTTGACCTTATCTGCGGCTGTGATCTGTTCCTGCTGCCATTTCACCAAGGAGGCTTCGCGCTGATCCTTGTTGAGCTTTGCGAACTCCTCGCGCAGCTGAGAAACGGGCTTGTGCAGGTCGTCCAGGCTCACACCGGCCTTGTCTGCGTTGTCACTCAGTAGAAGGAAGCTCGCAGCTGCCGTGCCGGCCAGCAGGGCCAGGCCCATCGGCCCGCCCAGCGCCGCCAGCAGCCCACCAGTGGCAGCGCGCGTCAGGTTGGTCTGCGCGATTGCCAGGGCGTCCGTGGAGGCCTTCAGCGCGGCCTGCCGCGGGATCAGTTGTGTCTGCACCAGCGAAAGCCGTTGCAGCCCGCCGGCGGCAGCCACTGAAGCCTGGGCTTGCTGCAGCTGGGCCTGCGCATAGATCCGCTGGGCGTCGGCTGCTCGCAATGCGGCCTGGGCGTTCTGGATTTCGGCGGCTCGCTGGGCCAGGGCGGCCTTCAGCGCCAGCCCCGACTTGGCCACGTAGTTGGTCAGAGCGGCAGCGCCAGCGCCCCCCATCGCCACGGCGACCAGATCGACGTTGTCGGCAAGGGCAATGAGTGCCTGGGACAGCCCGGCCACGGCGCCGGTGCGCTCCTCCATGCCGCCTAGGAATGTGCCAATCGCGTTGCTGATGTTGACCATCGCGTCCTGGACGCTGGTGGACATATCAGCTGCAGCCTTGCGGTTCACCTCGACGGTGCGCAGCAGGCCGATATTGATGTCCTCGAGCGAAAGCTTGCCCTGGACGCCCAGCTTGCGGACTTCATCCGCGCCCTTCCCGGTCGCGTTGGCGATCGCGTCGACAATGGTCGGCATGGCGCTCTGGATAGACACCCACCCATCGGCCTCAACCTTGCCGGTCTGAAGTGCCTTCGAATAGGCGTCTAGAGCTGAGCCGGCCTTGTCGGCCGCGGCGGCGTTGGTCACCAGCAGGAAGCTGAAGCTGTCGGTGATGTCGAGCGTCTGCTGGGTGTTGAAGCCCAGGCTGCGCATGACATCGGCAGTGCGGATGTACAGCTCTTGAGCCTCCGCCAGCGGCCGGTACGTCTCCTGCGCAGTGCGCAGCAGGTGCTCCTGCACCAGCTGGTATTCACCGGCGCTGTCGGCGGCGGCCTTCATCCGGTCAGACATCTGGCCGTAGGCGTCGACCTGTTTGATGATGCCGCCAATCAATCCTGCGCCAGCCACGGCGGCGAAGGCGCCGCGAATAAGCACACCAGCCTGTTGAGCGGCAGCGCCAGCACTGTCAAAGGCAGAGTCGACCTGGGCCAGGCTGCGGTCGATCGATTGTGTGCTGCGCGCCACCACCTGGTCAGCGCTGGCCAGTTCGCGACGCAACTGCGCGGTAGAGGCCTCGATCTGGACCAGCATCCCCTGGACTTGTTGGTCGGCCATGCAAATCTCCAAACACAAAAAAGCCGCCCAAAGGCGGCACGCTATCTACTGTTTTGGGCGGCCGCGCAGGAAGCTTTTCAACTTGTCCGCGACGCTTCCACGCTTCTGGGGCGCAGCCTGGGTGTGCCCTTGGCCCTGGCCACGCCCCGTCCAATCGAGACGTGCATCGAGCGCGAGCATGATTTGCGGGATCGGCGTATGCCAGGCGGTGTCGGGCGGCCAGCCAAGCCAGCCGGTGGCCACGCCGAACAGGTAATCGACGTAGCTGCCGTTCTTCACTGCGCTGTGCTGGCCGCCTCGTCCTTTCCCCGGGCAGCAACGCTCGGCGGCACGGGGTTGAGCAGGGTCGTGATGAAATCGGTCAGCTGGCCCGACACCTTGGCCACGCCGGTGTGGAATACCTCAGCGGCAATGACCGGGTGCTGTTCGGGTGCCAGGGCTGCGCCGGCGACGACAATGTCAGCGCAGGATGCGATGCTCATTAGGCGCATTGATTCCAGCGCACCGCGCAACCCGCCGAAGCGGGCCTCAATGCGTAGCGCCGCGTCCAGCGTCGGTTTCAGGGTGTAACTGCGGGCACCGATCAGCAGCGTGACGGTACCGTGCAAGGCTTCGCTCATGGGGTTTCTCGCAGCAGAGGACGGGGCTCAGCCCCATCAATCACGGGGCAGCCGGGCCGGCTGGGATCTCGATGATATCGGTGTTGATTGCCAGCGTGACGTTGCGGCGGACCACGTTGTCGGCGGCGCCTGGAGCCACCGTATTGTTCATCACCTTCACGCCGAAGTAGAACGTGGTTGGCAGGATGGCCGGGGTTGCTTCAGGATCGCCGTCGTTGAGAGTGACCATGATGTTGTAGTTCCCCTTGGACCGGTCTTTGTGAGCAACCGCCACGGCTTTCTGACCCGCATCGCCGCTGTCCAGGCCCACAGTCAGGGTCATGTTGCCGGCATCGGCAGTGCCCTTGTACTTGCGTACCCGACCATCGCTCAGCGCGGTGAAATTCACGTTGCTGAAGGTGTCGCCGAACTCACCGAGGTCTTCAATCTCGCCCACCTGCACATAGGTGTCGTCTTTGTATTCGGTTTCGCTATCGGCGCCGGTCTTGCCACCAATGGCGAGGCGGCAGCCGGCGGCTGTATTGAGGTTGTCTTCGGCCATGGGGGTTCCTCCAAAGGCACATTGGATAAAAGCCGCGACGCGGCCGGGTGGTTGATTCAGTGGGTGGTGATCACACGGACGGTAATCGAGCCCTGGTAGGTAATGCCGTCGGCGTCGCGCTGGGCGTCGGCCTGCTCTACGCGGACGGAGACGGCGCGCCCAACTTCCAGCGGTAGGCGGCGCTCGTCCAGCGCGGCAATAACTTCGCCGTTGATCTTCTTGACCTCGGCTTGGCCGATCGCGTCGGACCAGACCGACAGGTAGATCAGCCTCTGCTCACGTTTGCGGCCCGAGATGGGGCTGCTGTTCACCGAGATCTCCCGGTCGATCGAGACATATGGCATATCGGCATTCAGCGGGGCGCCGTCGTAGATCGGGCAGCTGACTTCGGCCTGGAGCCTGGCGAATATCGCCTCTTGCAGCGCCAGCGATGGGTCAGCCATTCCCTACCCCCTGGCTTGCCTTGCGCAGCGTGCGGCGCACAGCCGCCTCGATGTCGGCCATCACGTACTCCCGGTTGACCTGCATTGAAGGGCGCAGCCACGGATGCGCCGGCCGTGCCGGAATGTCCGGGTGCTTGCCGAAGAAGTGTTCGCCATCGCTTTTGTTGGTCTCGCGCTGGTTGCGGCTACCCGCCCGCTTGCCGCCGATATAGCCCTTGGTCCCGTACTCGATGAAGCGCAGGTAGAAGAACCGTCGGTTGTCGCGCTTGCCGCGAATCCCGATTTGCGCATCCAGCCCGCTAGGCGAAACGTACGTCCGGAGCGCTGCAGCCGCTTCCCCGGTGTCCTTTGGTATCAACTGCTGCTGGGTGGCCAGTATCCGTGCAGCAGCCTTTTCCATCGCGGGCTTGAGCTCGTTGTCCATGGTCTTGTGGATGTTGCGTAGCGTCCGGCGCAGCCTGATATCGCCGCGGATACTGGAACGGCGGGCCATGTCCTACTCCTTGTCCTGGGCGGCCTTCGCTGGCTTCTCGGCCTTCTCAGTTACCTCTTCGGCGTAGCCGCGCGCGATCAGACCTTTGCCCACATCAGCCGTCACATCGAAGGTCTCACCCTTCTCCCGCTCACCAACAGCGCCCGAAAGCGGGCCCAGTGCACGAATTTTCATACCTCACCTCATGGATTAGGGACCGATGAGCACAGCAAGCGCATCATGGTCCTGTCGTTGTCGATCAAAGGGGCTTGAACCTGGTAGGTGATCCCTGAATGCGCCACCCGCCACCCGGCCTCGATATCGGCCCTGGGTCGAATCCGGATCTCGGCCGTGACTACCGCCTGCAGCTTCTCAGCGACAGCAGACACACGCCCTGTCGGCAAGGTGATCTCTGCCCACACCTTGCCGACCTCCACCCATGTTTGGATGGCGCCGCCAGAGCCATTGGGCTCTCGATGGGGCCTGGTCAGGGTGCAACGGTGACGCAATGGACCAGCTCGCATCAGACCCCCCAGCCGACGCGGTAGGGCGTCAGCAGCGAACGAGATCCCATCGGCAACTCGCTCGAGATCGTACCGACCACCACATCCTCACGGTTGGCGTAAAGGCTGCCCAGGATCAGCAAGCAGGCCGCACGCACCGACGGGTTGATCAAGATCGGATCAGCTCCGGCGGTTCCATCCAGGATTGCACCGGCTAGAGATTCCGCATTACCGTAAAAACGCCGATTCATGAACTTGGCTGCGCTGTCCTCAGCGGCAGCCAAGAGCAGTTCCACATGCGCGCGATCTTCTTCGTCGGCGCGTACGTGCTGCATGGCCACATCCGTAGGAATAGCGTTCATGTCAGGCCTTCGGCTTTTTGTCAGTGGCCAAGCCAGCGGCAATCAGCGAAACGGCGTCATGCTTCGGTGACTTGTAGCCCTTACCGCCTGCCCGGCGGATTTCCTTGCCGTCCAGGTAGCTGCGCAGTGGATAGATGGTCACCTCGCCCTTGTCGTCAGCGTGGACCTCGGGCTGAGGTTCGGCCGGAAGACTTTCCTGCAGGGTGACTGTGGCACCGCTGGTATTGTCGGAGTCTGCTTGTTGCCCCTGGCCATCAGCAGTGCTGTCTGCTGCCGGCATTGAGGTGTCGGCGGCGCCACCGGATTCATTGAGCGACTTTGCGCCTGAGCCATCGGCAACAACGCCAGATGCCGCAGGGTCTTTGACCTGATCGCCCTCCGGGCCTTTCGAGGTAGCGTTTGCGGTGGTACGTGCCATGTCGGTATCTCCTGGATCAGCTAGGCCGCCCGTAGGCGGCGCTCTGAAGGAAAGGGATTACTCACCGGTCAGCGGACCGGTAACGAACGCTTCGGGGCGATATACGGCGAACGCCAAACGCTCTTCGGCGCGGATGGTCACCATGTTTTTCTCGAAGTCGTCGGCGTTCTCGGTCGAGACCAGCACTTCGATGCCCATGCGATCGAAGATCTGGGCAGCCAAGTTGAAGGCACCAACCAGGAACTGGTCCTGCACAATGGCTTGAGTCTCAACGACCGGAAGATTCCAGAGGCGCGGTGAGGTGCCTTCCTGAGGCTTACCGATGATGTAACGGCCTTCGCCATCCTTAAGCAGCTCGATGGCAGCCCAGTCGATGGGGTTCAACACGATCCCGGTCGACGGGAACTCAGCCAGCATGGCCTGGAGCAGGGCCAGCCGGATCCGGTCGATACGCTGCTCCGCCTCGACGATGATGCCGCTAGGGGTAGCGTACGCCTGAGCCTGAGGGATGATGCCTTTCAGGTTGTTGCCGGTACCGTTGCCATAGAGCAGCTGCGCTTCCTCAGCGAGCAGCAGCCCATAGCGGGCACGAGCGTCGATGTAGCTTTGCAGTGCAGCGGCGTCGTCCAGGATCTGACGGCTACCCTTGAACAGGTGCGCGATGGTACGGACGTTCGCGTTTTCCAGGCCGAAGGTCAGTTCGCTGTAAGGCTTCGCCAGTCCTTCACCCACAATCGCGGCATTGTTGGTGAAGCCGGTCTCGCGGACGTACTCCACTGCGTTGCTATCAGTGGTACCAGGCGCGACCAGGTCACGGATGGTGAGTCGGCGCTGCGGAGCAAGGACGACGCCGACCCGATCAGTCTGTACCAAAGCGCCGCCAGAGGTCGGAACCGACGTGATGGCTGCGCGCGGCACTTCAACGCGACGGGAGCCCCGGAACGAGCTGGTCACACCTTCTTCGGCCATTTTTGCAGCCACCAGGTGCCCAGCAGACTGCTGCACCTCGGGCTCATGCTGCTTGCCAGCGTTGACCAGCTTCTGCTCGGCGTCCTGCATGCGGGCCTGCAGCTCGCCCTGTTTCATCAGCAGTTCGTCAACCTTGGCGCGGGTCTCGGCCTGCATTTCACCCGAGGCCTTGATCTCCTTTTCGGTGCGCTCGGCATAGGTCTTGATTTGATCGCCGACCGCTTTCAGGTCAGCCTGCGTCTGCTTCTGGGAAGCTTCGATTTGGGAAAGATCTACGCCCATGATTTTGTCCTTTCAGAAATGAAAAAACCGCCCTGGAGGCGGTCTGTAATCGGTTGCGGATTCAGTCGTTAGTAGTCCGGGATCAGGCTCCGGAGTGCCGACGCCTGATTGGCGGTTTCTTCAAACGCGGATACATCAAGGGCAGCGCTAGGCATGCCCGGCACGACAGCGCGAAGCGTGTCGCCGCCGGCAGCGCTAGACGTACCGGTCTTGATTTCGGAAATGAGTTTGCGCCGCTCGCTGCGAGGCATGCCTGACTTCGCCAAGGCGGCATCCAGCTTTCTAGCCGAATGCGCTTGGGCGCCGTCTTCGCTCCGTGCCTGTTCGACCTCAGACGCGGAGATGAGGCCGGTAGCGAAGCCTTTCTCGACAGCGTTCGCACCGTTCATGTAGGTCTCAGCGTCGAGCATTTTTCCCACCGCAGCCTCATCCTGGCCGCTGGTGTCTGCGTATAGGCTGACCATGGCGCGGTCGAACTCTTCCATGGTGTCAGCGAGCTCGCGGATCGCATGCCGGTTGCCCGCGAAGAAGGTCCAGCAGTTGTGGATCATCAGGAAGGCTGTCTTGGCGACTTCGCGTTTAGCCCCGGCCATGGCAATGACGGACGCAGCGGAGGCGGCCAGGCCGAGCACCTTCACGGTGATCTCCTGCGAATGCTCGAGCAGTCGGTTGTAGATCGCGATGCCTTCGAACATATCGCCGCCAGGCGAGTTGATGTAGACGGTGACCGGTTTATCGCCGATCGCCCGAAGCGCAGCGTCTACCCGCTTGAGGGTGACGCCCTCGCCGTACCAGTCCTCACCGATGATCCCGTACATGGTGATGGTATCGGTACCTGCCTCGAGCGCTGCCCGAAGGTCTGGGTTCCACAAATCGAGCGCGCGCGGGCTCAGCTCGCAGTTGAAGCTGCGTGCCTTGACGTTTAGCTGCATGGTTACTCCTGCTGGCCGAGCCAGTTTTTCAAAGCGGCCTGCGCGGCCTGGCCATCGGTGGATTCGCCCAACTTGTCGATGGGGGTCAAGTTGGTCTGCACGGTAAGCACGCCAGCATTGCCGCCATGACGCGGCAGGTTTTCTTTAACGCGGCATTCATCGCGGGTCATGATCCCGTTCTGGGTCATCTGGCTGTACCAGGCGGAGCGACCGGCGCTATCGGCCTTGAGGAAGGCTTCCAGGGAGAACTCGGCGTAATATGACCGCCGCTCAACCGGCGTCAGAAGGCGCTTGTTCACGCACTGCTGAATCTGGCTGGTGATCGAGCTGATACTGAAGGTGAGGAACGCGATCATCTGTTGCTCCAGACCAGTGCCCCAGTTACTGCCAGAGTCTGTCTTACCGACCATCCAGGGTGGGACGCCAAACCACCGACACACTTCCTCTACGCTGTACCCTCTGGACTCCAGCAACTGGGCATCAACCGGGTTGATGCCGATTGATTCCGGCGTGATGCCTTTCTCAAGCACCGGGGACCGCCCTGAGTTAAGTGCGCCCGATACCTGCTTGACGTAGTCACGAAACTCATCGCGCTGGTCAGGGTTCAGCACCCGGTCCACCTTGAATGCGACCGTCGGGAGCAAGCCATTCTTGAATGTCCCGTTTGCCGCATCATCCGCCGACATGGCTGCGCCGAAGACGTCGGCGCCATAGCGGATAGCCGACAGGCCCACACGGCCGTCCAGGCTGAAGGCCGGGATGTGCAGCATGTCCTGGCGCTCGATCTGGCGGCGCGGACCCTTGCGGGGCCGGTACCAGTAAGTGACTCTGCCATCATCGTCCAGGTCCATGTCGACCCGGCCGGGCAACAGGAAATCCAGCGCGACGATTCGGCTGCCGATACGCAGGATCTCTGCGAAGGCATTACCTCGAAGCAGCATCGCAGCAACCATCGCCTGCCAGAATTGGAAAGCGGTCATGTCCTCGTTGGGACTGGTATGGACAATGTCGTAGAGGCCCATGTCGCGGGCATCCTTTCGACCGCCGTCCGCTTCCCGCTGATATACCCCCATCGGCAGGCCGGCCACTGAGGTGGAGATGATCCGCACACAGGACCACACCGCCGACAGCTGCATGGCGTTGTCGACGGTAACCCGCTTGCCCGAGCTGGAAGAGCCTCCAAGGAACTGCCCCCAAAACCCGCCATCGCTCAGCTTGATGGACTTGCCGAGCCACTCTCCCAGCGATGCGCTAGGCTTTCGTGCCGCGCGGCCAAGCACGACCGATAAGGATTTAGTCACCGGTCAGCCCCTTGCGCACAAAGCCCGCGATGAGAAGTAGCGCCCCGCCGCCCGCCAGCAGTGCCCAGCCCAGGCCCAGCAGAACATAAACGCCGGCAACAGCCAGAGCAAACCCGCACAGCGCGCAGAGAATGAAAAGATGCAGTGGGTTCATACGATGATCGGGTTCCGAATGGCAGCCATGAAATCCTCGTTGCCCCGGCCTTCCGGGTTCAGGGATATCAGGGTCACTGCGTTGAATAGAGCCATCAATGGGTCGATCTTTGCCGAACCGCTGGCTTGCTTAGTAATGAGGATCGAATTGGCGCGCGGCTCGACCTTGGCGTTGCCGACGCACCAGGCCATCATCGGCTGACCGCCGTGTTTCAGACCGCCCTCCGCAAGCTTGCGCTCGGCTGTCTTGATCGCTCCGCCGAGCTTCCAGCCCTGGCTGATAGCAACGATCTTCTCGGGCGGGATCTCGCGTTCGATCATGGCGTCGTAGATCGCCCCGATACCTACCGGGTCAACGCCGACCTTGTCGAGCAAGCCCGACTCCTCGATCTGGTCAACCAGGTCGGCTACGTCGGTGACGTCATCACCGATGCGAGTTGAAAGCGTCAGGTCGCCGTCCTTCTCGAAGTCATGAAAGCGCGGCGCTTCCGCCTTTCGGCGCTCCAGCACCGAGGGATGGGCCCATGCGTGAGTCCACACTAGCCAATCGCGGGTGCGCTTATCGCGGCCCACTGCCGCGAATCCCAGCAAGTCGTCCAGGCCGCCGCCATCGATGCCGACGTCGATGACCTCCGACCTTGCGATCAGCATGTCCAGGGTCAGCACTGGCACTGCCGCGCTCGTCCAGAAGTCGGCACCCGCCCAGCGGTCCGAGCGCAGCGCCAAGCCGATCTCGACGTTCAGGTGCTTGGACATGAAGCCCAGCACTTCTGCCTCGCCGGCCTCCTCGGCCTTCTTCATCTCGCGGATCAGGAATTTCTCGCTGACCGAGTAACCCATGTTCGGGTTGGTGATATAGAAATTCTCAGGATTTCTGTGTTCGTTCGCCTTGAGGATCCGCTCTGGAAACTCGTAGATCACTGGCAAGAAGTTTGGGTCAATGATCGTCCCGTCTCGCACGCCCCGGGCGTACTGCAGCTTCTCGCGGAATACCCCTGCCGGCGGCTGGTCGGACTGTGTGGTCAGATAGATCACAAAGCCTTCCGGCCGCGAAGCCAGGCCACCGGTAGCCTCTCGCAGCATGTTGGCCGCGTGCGGGTTCTTGCCGAACAGGTGGAGCTCATCCACCAGGACCACCGCCGCTTTCTTGCCGCCCACCGTGTTTTGGTCCGCTGCTACCACCTTGAGCGTGGCACCGGAACCGCGATGGGTAATCGTCCGGACATGATCCTGGACATGAAGCAACGCCGACAGCTCTTCGTCGTGCTTGACCATGTCCCTGGCCGGCGCATAGGCGTTGTTCGCCACCTCGATAGTCGGCGCCAGGATGATGAACTCGGCCGACTGCCGCCAGTTGCGGATCAGCACGGTCAGCATGATCGCGGCAGCGATGGTGCTCTTCGCGTTTTTCTTGCTGATCAGGAGGAAGAACTCCTGGATCAGCCGCTCGCCAGTGTTCGCGTTGTAGGCGCCGAAGATGGCGCCGGCAAGATCGGTGATCCAAGGGGCGCAGGACTCACCGATCAGCGGGCTGCCCGGTGCGTCCACAATCCGCAGATCGTTCAAAACCTGGAGACTGGCCTCAGCTTCGTCCGGAAACAGCGGTGGAAAAGGAACCAGTGACTGGCGCTTTACGATGCGGGACGCCCAGTCTGGGCATGCTGTGTCCCAGGTGGGTTCGCTCATATATCACCGTTGTTGGCCAGTCGCGGCTATTCGTTCTGTTCCTGGCTCAGCTCGACGTGGAAGTACGGCATCAATGCGCCGGCTGCTTCGATCCGAATGTCGGCCGGCGCGCTCTGGTCGTTCATGACCGCCATCAGAAAATCCTTCGGATCGCTGTATGACCGCGCCAACGGATTCTGCTCGTCCTTCTGCTTGGTCATTTACTTCACCGATCGCAAGTGAGATGGCGGGGGCGGCGCTGCGCTGAACTTGCCGGCCCCTGCTTTTTTCGCCGCATCCTGGCGCTCCTCCTTCTTGCCGCCCTCGCCTTTCCTGGCATGGAGGAAAGGCATCAAAGCCTTGGCCGCGTCACGACGATCCTTCCGGTCAAGCTTCGGATCGTTCATGTCATCGAGCAGATAGTCTTTCGGGTCGGTGTAGACCCGACTTGGCCCAGGGTCACTGAAGGATCCGTCGTCTGCCAGTTCGGGTGACTGCAGTACCTTTTCGACGTACTCGCACGCAGGCTTGGGAGCCCGCGGTGCGGCTTTGGGTCGAGCCGGTTTAACATCCGTTTTAACATCAGCTTTAACATCGTCGCTGATGGGGAATAGCGCGTTCAGCTTGTGGAGCTCGCGCATGACGTCTGGATCCTTGGCCAGCCTGGAGCCGGCTGAGGACGCGGTCTTCGGCGAACAGCCTGCAGCGATAGCCGCATCTTTGTTGGACGCACCTTCCCTCACAGCGACGATGAATGCGCGCTTTTTAGAGGTGAGTGCCATGTTTAACAAAAACCTGTGAGGGGGAAAAAATCTGTCCGTGCGGTCGGGGGCGGTGTCCGTAGTGGGAGGCTGCACGGTTTCGACCCGCCCCACCGGGGCAATGACGTGCCGCACCAGGTCGGTGCATTTTTGCTCGGTTTCCGAGGTTCGCCGGCCTGACTACCAGCCGCCGCCCTGGGCTGCCTCTACGGCCGTCTTCGCTTGGTGGCACGGCACGCATAGGGCCTGGAGATTGGCGTCATCATCGCTGCCGCCCTGGGCGACGTTGACGATGTGGTCAACCTCAAGCTCCGAGGTCACTACACCGCATGCCTGGCAGGTGTATTTATCTCGAAGCAGAATCGCGTCGCGCTTCCGACGCCACGGTCTCCCGCCTCGCCCGGATCCCCAGCCACTTAGCTTATCGTCCACCACCAAAGCTGAAAGCTTGCGGCTTTCGGCATCCTTTATGCGGGGGCGGAGCGTGCTGAGCCTGCCCATTCAGCCCCGTGCCTCACGGATAAGTCGAACGACCTCGGCAGCCGGGTTGCGCACCTCGACCGTCTTGCCGTCGAAGGTCCGGACGATGGCGTGGATACCGTGCCATTGCGAGCTGGCCGATGGCTCCTGCACCTCGGCAATTGCAGCAGGTGCGAAGTAGCGGACATTGCCCCTATGGTCAGTCAGCTCGATCATCAGTCCACCCTCACGATTTTGGCCACGTTCCCCCTTGCCCGGCACACTAGGACGGCGGCCAGCAAGTAGAACGCAGTGTTGAACCACGATGCATCGGCAAAGTCTTCGTGCAACACCATGCGGCCAATGAGGCTCACACACTGCATGCCGGTCACTGCGCATGCAGCCCAAGCCATCAGCGAAACGCCCAGCTTGTAGCGCGCTTCTGGATATGGCCGGTAGCGCAGCCCGATCATCACGAAGATAACGGCGCATAGACCAGCCTGGATAAGAGCAGCCATTCAACCCTCCTTCCTGGCTCGCAGGCGGAAGACCCATTGCAGCCAGCTCGGCATACGGCCGGTCTGCATCCACTCCAGCAAGCCGGAGAACGTGACAACGCAGAGTACGCCGCATACGAAGGCGCTGAAGCCAGCGGTCTGGGTCCAAGCCCTACCCATCAGCTCTGCAGCACCGAAGTAGCCGCCGATCCAACCGGCCAGCAAGTAGCCGACGCGGCGCCAGGTGCTGATGTCCTTAGCAAATACAACGTAGAAAAAAGCCCCGCCGAACGCCCCAACCAGTGCGGCGAGATCCAGCTGGGGGAATGCAGCACCCAGGCCGACGCTGGCAAGTACGCCGGTCACAGCGAGGGCGCCGGTACTTGGCTCGGCCATAGGGGTGCTCCAAATAAAAGCCTGCATAGAAGCAGGCGTGGCTTAGAGCTACTATCGATGTTCCACCAACGATACAGCTCTAAAAAGGAAGCTCTAATGAGCAAATACAAACTCAACAGCCTGAATCTCGCCAACCTTCATGCCGGCGAGCACTGGAACTTGGTTGCAGATATACAGCTACCAGCAGGAAGCTCGACTACCTACTACCCGCCAACACCAAAAAATTCCGACCAGATGACCATTGCCGAACTTAAAGCTTATGCACTAGCCGAGTTTGAGCGAGCCAACGACTGATTCCAGCGCCGCCAACCTCTGCTCAATTATGATCTTGGCGGCGTCTTCTAGGCCTTTCCGGGCCATCAGATCAAGCTCGATTTTTCCCAGCCTTTCGTTGATGGCCTTCTCGTCGCCGGCGCCGATCAGCTCCTCTCGGAGCAAGCGGCGAACGTCCTCTTCCAAGCTGGGTCCGAGCCTGAGGCCGTTTGCGACAGTGCTCGCGCCCAGCCCAACACCGGCAATGTAGTACTGCCCTTGCTCGTTCACGGCCAAAATCACCCTGTAGCCATCGATAACGGCATGATCGATCCGGAGCTTGTCAGTCTCGACCTTGAGACAGGCTGGGTCGATGGCAGCATCCTTGATAGTCGCGCCGCTGATGAAAACCTGGCCGTCGATGCCAACGAACGGGCTTTCACCCTGGCTCGCCTGATCGTCACTGGAAACAACTTCAGTGCCCAGGGTGCATTTCACTGTACCTTCGGGAAGTGTGCACTCGAACGATCCAATTCGCTGAGCCAGCGCCAGAACGCCCTTGGCGCGGGAAAACACTTCTTCCATAGCTTGACGGGCGGGCTTCTCGCCAGTGATGTATCCGCTGCGATCAACCGTTGGCACGCTTTCGCTCTGGCCGGCGACGCGGGCGGTCAGCATCGAAACCGCGTTACTTTCCGCCGTAACGGTGCCGGACAGCGACGATACGGCCCGAGCCTGAGCAGTGATCGGCGCGCCCTGGGCCGTAACTTGGCTGTCGCAAGCAGCGATTCGGCCTTCGCAGGCAGCGACGCGGGATGCCAGTGCTGACACGGCGGAAGCATCTGCCTTGCCCGAGACCTGCATCTGCAGAGTGACGGCTAAGCTGTGCAGCGCTTCGATGCTGGAGCGCAATGACGCGATAGTTTCGTTGGTTTCGGACATTTGCATGCTCCAGATACGAAAAAGCCCCGGCGAATGCCGAGGCCTTGAATGGGTGCGGAGGGCCGGTGCATCCCCGGCTTGGTGGCCTGGATCGCTGGGTCACTTACCCCAGGCTCTCATCGCGTTGTCCATCAGTGACCGCACGGGTTTGACTGAACGCCGCTACCGACTTAGCCCAGCTGCCTGGGCGCGTCATCCGCATTTATGATGAATCCCCACTTGGAGGCAAGGATTGTAGTGTCGCTTTCACGCTCTGCGCTCAGGATGGAGAACTTCTTTTAGAACTGCCGAGAAGTTCTCCACCGTGAGTGCTGGCTGAGAATTAGCTACCGGGTTGACTCGCTGATAGACGCTTAGCATGCGGTCGTACACATCAACCATTGGTACGTGGGAGTTGAAATTTCTGCCCTTAAATGACGACCAACGTCCCAGATCCTCTACCAAGATATGGACAATCGAGAACTCGTCTTCATCGTTGCCGCTATACCCTTGGAATTTGGCTTGGGACAATTGGATTGGACGACTTAACTCTTCCGCCTTGGCCCTCTCGGCGGGTCCGAATCCTGCCAATGTACGCTCCAGCACTTGCCACATATCCAAAACGTCTGCGACCCGCTGCACTTTATGCGGCGTCTGCTCGTTCGTGCATATTTCGTTATAACGCCAGTGCAAGGCCCAAGCGTTATCGCTGGAGACCATTTTTTGCACAAAGTGAGGATCGAGCCCGTCAGTGATAGCTAGCTTTGAATGAATCTCGGTCAGCAAGGTAACGATAAGCTTTTGCTCGTCAGTGAAGGCCATGTGATTCCCCATTGGCGTGATGATTGACATCATGGAAACAGAAATCGTAGACCACAAACGACCAGTTCACTGGAAATGAAGAACCCCGACACAATGGCCGAGGTTCGTTTGTGTCGCGTTGCGTTGCAAGCTGGACACGCTGCTATGAAAACAGGTGTTTATCCGCGCGGAAAGCTTTTTATGCAGCCTCACGCAGTTGTTCAAGCGCGCAGTCAACCCAGGCCACTCCTGCATTGATCAGCTCGCGCGCCTTCGCCTCTCCCATCCCGTGCTCCCGAGCGATTCGCAGCGCAGGCCACTTGGCCCCGAAGTACAGCCAAACGAAGCCACCCATCTGCTCGTCACGCTTTGTCAGGCGGCCCACGGCGCCATCGACTGCCAGCGCCAGGTCATCAGTGATCACATACTGCTTGAGGCCTCCCTCTGACGGAGCGTTGTCACGCATCAGCGCATACAGCGGGCAAACGTACCCAGGCACGCCCATTCCATCCATGCGCCACCAGCCCCACTGCTCCAGCATGTATGCGGTATCGCCCAGAGCTTTATCAACGTAGGTGCGCTTCTTCATGGTCTTCCTCAATCCCCGGTGAAATTCGTACCGCCGGCGCCGCGGCGGTTGTTGTCCTGGTACATCACCTCCGGCCCAGCGGCCCGAGGTTGCTTCAATTCGTTGATCTGCCGCTGCGCAACCTGCAGGCGCAGGCTCAGCTGGGTTACCAGCTCTTCCACCGGCAGCGCCTCGGCAGTGTCCACGGCCACCCACCCGGAGGCGTTGCACTGCCCGCAGACCATCTCGTGGAACACGCCCTTGAGGACCGCTTTGCCACGGCACGCAGGGCATTGAGCCAGCTCGATCAGCGCCTTCCGGAAGTCCGGTCCGTGGCTCTTTTTCATGCCTTCGAATCCTCGCTAATTACAAATGCGCTAAGGTGGCCCGAAGCCGCGCCGTCTGCGGGCTGTGGCGAATTATGCGAATTTTCGAATAAGGCCTCTGTAAGGCGGTGAATGGTCTCGAAGCCGACCCGGTCAAGCCAGGCGTGCCACTTCTCCAGAGCCGCCCGACGCTGCTGCATGGCCTGGGTGTGGATGTAGGTGCTGGCGATCTTGCCGAGCGTGTGGTTCAGCAGCATCTCGCCAATGTGGCTGTCAATGCCCAGGTCCGTCCAGGTGCTGCGGGAGACCTTGCGCAGGTCGTGACTGGTCCACTCGCCCTGCCCCAGACGGGTGAACACGGCGCTGGCCTGGGTCTCGCTCAGCGGCAGCCCGCGGCGGTTCGGGAACAGGTACACGCCCTCGTAGCCCTGGGCTTGCTGGATGGCCCGGTAGCGGCTTAGCAGTGCCTTGATCTGGGCCGTCAGCGGCAGGCGGTGCTCGGTGCGTGTCTTGGTGTTGGCCGCCGGGATGAACCACTCGGCCGCGGCCAGGGAGATTTCAGTCCAGCGCGCCATGCGGGTCTCGCCGATCCGGGTGCCATGGGCCAGCATCATGAGGGCCAGCATGGCGTCACCCGGAGCCGCGTCGAAGGCCTGGGCCAGCTGCCGCACCAACTCGGGCAGCTGCACGCCGCGCAGGCGCGCTGGCTTCGGCAGGATCTTGGCCTTGGTGAAGTCGTTGAAGCGCATGCCTGCCATGGGATTGCGCTCGACCATGCCCAACTGCAGGGCCTGGCGAAACGCGGTCAGCAGCAACGCGAACATCTGCCGCAGGTAGGACAGCGACACATCGGCCTGGCCGGGCCACATCAAGTGCTTGTCCAGCGACTCGCCGCTCACGTCCGCAATGGCCACCCCTCCCAGGCGCGGCAGCAGGTGCTGGGTCACGGCAGACCGGGCGCCGGCCTTGCGCTTGGAGGACAGCGAGCGGTCACGGGTCATGCGGTCGACGTACCACTCGAGCAGCTGGCCCACGGTGGTCATGCCGGACACTGCCACCTCGACGGAGGGCTCGCGAACCAGGCGCTGCCGCAGCGCGGGCAGCTCGGTCAGCACGGCGGATACGCTCAGCTCGGGCCAGTGCGCGATCGGCACCCAGCGCTTGCCGCGCACCAAGTGCCAGGTGCCCCGCTCGCGGCTGGACCAGAACCGCAGGTACAGGCCGGGGTGACGCGGGTCGCGCAGGTCGCGCACCAAGCCATCAGCTGCCTGCCGGCGGACCTCTGCCTCGCTCAACTTCACCGCGCGCGTTGCACTCATGCGGCCACCACAGTCTTCGGCAACAGCAGGTAGGACCGCAGCGCCTCGATCGCATCGATATGCCCGCGGCACACGATCGCCAGATAACCCTGGCCCAGCAGCGCTTGCATGTACGCGTCCTGGCTGGGCGACACGGCAGCATCAAACGGCGGCTCAGCCTTGAACTCGATGTACAGGCCGAAATATCCACCGCGTGCCATGGGCAACACCAGATCGGGCACCCCTGCCTTCACACCCTGGTCCTTCAGCTTCGCTGCGACAGCCTTGTGGCGGTGACCGCCGTTCGGCACGTGGTAGATCAGTTTGAAGGCTTCGGGAAAGCGCAGCTGCAGGTCTTCCATCAGCGCGGCCTGCTCCAAGCCTTCGCGATCAACTGGCTTTTTGCGCTTGGCCGCTGGGGCGTACACGCGGGCAGTGGCGGACTTCATGCGTTACTCCTTGTCCTTGGCACGCTTGCGGATCGCAGCGATGATCGCGCCACGAACCACGCAATAACCCGAACAGACGGCCATGACGATCAGGAAGACGTAGCCGGCGGTTTCCCAGTTCATGCTGCGACTCCCTTGGCGCCGATGACGCCTTCGTTGATGAGCAGAGCCTGGGTGCGCATGACGCCCTCGGCGTGGTACTGGCGCGCTTCGGCACGGCTGACTGCCTTGCTGCGACCGTCGCAGGTGTCATGACAAGCGCTGCAGGCCCAGGCCCCCTGCAGGTCATTCGGCTTGCTGCCGACGCCACAGGTACCGGCCATGCGGTAATGCGCCAGCACGGTGGTCTCAGGATTGCCATTGCAGATGCCCGGAATACGCACCTGGCACTCACGGCCGCGCGCGGCTTTGGTCAACTTGGATTGCTTCATACCCGCGCTCCTTTCTGCTTAGCTTTCTGTTCACGCTCAATCACGCCTCGCAACGTGCTCAGTAGCCAATCAGGCTTTCCTACAAGGCTCAGGTCCAGCTCGCGGGCAACCCAGCTCAGCGCCCGGGTGAAGGTGGCATTGCGCGCGCGGGCCTTCCGCAGATCCTCGCCTATGGCCTTGCATGACCCGCGCATGCTGGAGAGATCCATTTCAGTCTGATGAAGCCTGGCCTCGTAGATAGCCAGGTCGCGCTTGAGCCGCTTGATCTCGTCGTCGCGGCTGACCAAGGCATCAACCATTTCGTGGAGGTCACCCATGGGATGCCACCTTGGCCATGGTCGCGTCGATTGCTTCCTCAACTTCATCCTCGTCCGGCGATCCTCGCTCGGTGCGCCAGTTCGAATTGACGTTGCACAGGCCGTACACTTGAGCAGCACGGTCGACGTACCACGCCAGCTTGCTGACGAATCGATAACGCTCTGCATCCTTGCGCAGCGCCTCGCCCTCGGCCTTGAGCTGGTCGCGTTCGGCCTTCACGTCGCGCATCTCCCGCGCCTCCGTCTGCTGGTGCATGCGGTACAGCCCCTGGAGAGCCTCGATCTCGTCGAGCAGGGCCAGGATGGTGGCTGGGCTCGCCGCCAAGGAGAATTCGGCGTGGGTCTTTCCCATGCGTGCATCCTCGACGGTGGCCACCCAGTCCCACGAATTGGCCTTATTCAGCCCAATTAGCGCCTCGGCCAGAGTTTTCAGCTCGCGCATCTTGCTGGTGTCCATCAGTGCTGCTCCTCGGCTTCGGCCTGCGCGGCCAGGATGTCCAGGCGCTGCTGGGCCTCGCCCAGGAGCTGGTGGTGATCTTCTTCGCTGGTGACCGGCATGGGCACGAACAGCACGCCATGCTTGGTGAAGGTGCTGGCCATGACCGCGGCGTCGCGTAGGTCTTTCTTGCTGGCTTTCATCAGAAGCGCTCCTTGGCGTAGCGCGAAGCCAGGTTCGCGACCTTGGCCGGCTGCTCGACGGGTTCAGGTTTCCAGCCAGCGGCCAAGCTCTCGAATCGGTTGTACTGGCCCAGGAAGGCGGCGCGGACGGTACCGGTCTCCACATCACGGCCTTTGCCCACGATGATCTCGGCGATGCCCTTCTGGTCGGTGTTCTCGTTGTAAACCTCGTCGCGGTACACGAAGAGGATCACGTCGGCGTCCTGCTCAATGGCGCCGGATTCACGCAGGTCAGACGGAACGGGGCGCTTGTTCGGGCGCTCTTCGCACTTGCGGGACAGCTGGCTCAACAGCACGACAGGAATGCCAAGCTCACGCGCTAGCAGCTTGCACCCCCGGCTGATGCTGCTGACCTCTTCGGTACGGTTGCCGCCATCGCCTTCCATCAGCTGCAGGTAGTCGACCATCAGCAGGTCCAGGCCGTAACGCATCTTGTGTCGGCGGGCCATGGAGCGAATCCGGCCAACCGTTGCGCCAGCGCGGTCAGCGATGAACAGGTTCGCTTGCTGGATCTTCCGGGCAGCAGCACCCATCTCCGTGCCGTGGGTTTGGCACGCGGCGCCGTTCTTGATCAGGTTGAGCGGGATACGCCCTTCGGAGGCCATCGCGCGGTCGAGCAACTGCCCCTTGCTCATCTCCAAGCTGACGACCAGGCAGGACTTGTTCTGTCTCACGGCTGCATCAAGCGTGAAGCCCATGGCCAGAGTGGTCTTGCCCATCGCAGGGCGGCCGGCGACGATGATGAGCTGTTCCGGCTGCAGGCCCCCCAGCTTCTCGTCCAGAGCGGATAGGCCGGTGGAAAGACCGATCAAGGTTTCGCCGCGGGTATGCCGGTCATGGCGCTCCTGCCATACCTCAATCTGCTCGGCCATCAGATCGCCGGCCTTGACCACTTCATCGCCGTCACAGCCGGAGTCGATGGCCATGGCCGCGGCTTGGACGGCTGCGATCTTCGCCTGGACGTCTTCGCCACTTTGGGCGATTTCGAGCGTCTGGGCGCTCAGGTCGTACAAGGCTCGCTCGATGGCTCTTTCCCGAACGATCCGCGCATACCCTCCGGCGTTCGCCACGCTCGGCGTGTTGGCGACCAAGGAGCCGCAGTGCCCAAGCGCCAGGTCGCCGTTGCTCAGCACGCCGATATGCTCGGCTACCGTCAGCAGGTCCACCGGCCGCCCAGCAGCACGAAGGTCCATGATGCCGCGGTAAACCTCGGCGTTCTCGGTGAAGTAGAACGACTCTGGAGAGAGATCGTCAGACAAGGTGTCAATCAGCTCAGGGCGCTGGAGCATCGCGCCCAGCAGGCCGTGTTCGGCTTCTGCGCTATGGGGGTCACGCATGGTAATTGCCCTCCACGACCTTGACGAAGTTGGATGGGGCGATCAGCCAGTCGAAGGTGGCCCGGAACGGGGCCCCTCCGGGCTTCCCAGCAGCACGGCCCATCAGGAAATCGGACTGGGCGACAGCGGCGAAGTATTCAGTCCAGAACTCCAGGCTCTGGTGAACATCGCTCTGGTTCCAGCGAGCACGGAGTTGTTTCTTGCGGGCTTCGGATACCAGAACCACCGCTGGCAGTGCAGGTGTGAGCAGCTGGTTGAACAGATCCACGATGTCCTGAACCGGGCATGACGGCGATCGCGGAACGCGGTTGCCAGTAGGTGACGGTTCACCTGACGGTTCCCTTACGGTTCTGGGGGCATCTGGTGCCGGGGTATCCGGCATATCCTGCCGGGGTGATGGGGCATCTGGCGCCGGGGGGCATTTGCTGCCGGGGGCATATCGTGCCGGGGTTACCGAGTACCAGGTGGAACGGCCAAAACGCTGATTGCTGGTCAGAAGGCCAGACTCTTCAAGCCAGCGCAGTGCGTTACGAACAGCGCGCTCTGACAGGCAGGTGCGTACACCGATCGTGGCAACAGATGGCCAGCAGACGCCCTCATCGTTGGCGTTGTCGGCCAGCGAGATCAGCACAGCCTTCTGAGCAGGGCTCATGCCCTCCAGAGGCCAGCAGGCACTCATGATGATCGTGCTCAATTGCTTTGCTCCAGCTGGTAGGACGCCCATACGCCAGCGATCCACTGCACGCCCTTGGCGGTGAACCGCGCTTGTGCATAGGCATGGCCGTTGGTGTCACTGGTGCCGGTTTTGAGTTCGAAGCGCTTCGCCGTCTGGTGCTGGCTGCACGGGGTCAGGACGCCTCCGAGGTAGTACATGACGCCCTTGTCCAGCAGCATCTGCCGGAATTGGCGTTCGTTGGCCTTGAGCAGCTTGGCGACCTGGCGGAAGCTCATGGAGCCGGACGCTTGAACGTAGTGGTCGACGAAGGCTGCCTTCGGTGCGGCGATAGCCAAGGCCTGGGTGGCTGCTTGCTGGCGCTCGTACTGCTCTGCCCAGGCACGGGCAGCGGCTGCAGGACTGGAGAAATCAGGCAGGGTTGCGATGACCTTCCCGATGCCCTCCTCCAGCTCGCGCCAGCGCTTGATTACCGCCATTCGCATGGCTGCGCTATAGCCGGTCAACAGGCATTCGGTGTGGTCACGATCAAGGTCATACTCGATCTGCTGGCGGTTCATACTGTCCACATAGATGCGAGCAAACCTGCTCACATCTACTCGGAGGTCATTGGCCATTGCCTGGATGTCGCGCTTGACGTCTGGGTGACGCTTTCCAGTCAGCTCAGCGATTTCGCGCGAAGACATCACCGGCCCCGCGAGTGTTGGTGATCCGCTCAAAGCTGGCGCTCCCACCTGGGTATTGATTGCATCGACTGCTCTGTGCATAATCGACCTCGATCTCGTTGTTGAAGAAGCCGCCCTGCCAGGCGGTTTTTTTATGCCTGCGATTCGGGTACTGGACGAATGAACAGCAGGAAAGGCTGACTACTGGCGCAACGCCATTTGCTTGATACTTTCGTCAAGCAGGCGGACAAGCGTCATCAGCTGGGTACAGATCTGGCCTCAGCTGATGACGCGTCACCTTTCCTTCCACGGCTTTTTCGAATGGGATGACTAGGTCCGCAGGTACCCTTAAGTTCCGATGAACGCATTGCCATATGCGTGGCTGGCTGGTGCTACATCTGCGAGCCAGTTCCGCCTGGCCGCCTGCTAGGCGAACCACGACATCAACAGGTCTCTCTTTCTCTGGCATGGTTGCGTGCCTCAATGGATCGTACCCATGATGATAACTCAAGTTATTGGCGAGGCAAACACATGTTATTTGATGGGCAATAACGCTTGTTTTACCCTTGAGCCCATGACTAAAGACAAAGCAGCCCTCAAAGACCGGATCTACTCGCGCAGGCTTGCCCTCGGCCTGAGCCAGCAGCAACTGGCCGAGAAGGCAGGCGTGAGCCAGGTGACCATTCAGCACTTGGAGAGCGGCCGAAATGCCACTTCGAAAAAGCTTTTGGAAATAGCGAGGGCGCTTGGAGTGTCTGCCGAATGGCTGGACTCAGGCCTTGAACGTGCTCCGGAACCGAGCAACGTGAACACTGCCGTTCAACCAAATATGTCCTTCCGCTACCCGGTTATCAGCTGGGTAGCTGCAGGCGCCTGGGCTGAAGCAGTCGAGCCCTTCCCTCCTGGGTTCTCTGATCGATACGAGATGTCGGAGTACGACTCGAAAGGTCCAGCGTTCTGGCTTGAGGTCAAAGGCGACTCAATGACTTCATCAGTTGGTCAGAGCATTGCTGAAGGGACGTTGATCCTGGTCGATACAGAGGCAGACGTGAAGCCAGGGAAGCTGGTGATCGCCAAGCTGGGCGACAGCAATGAGGCTACGTTCAAGAAGCTCGTAGAGGACGGAGGGCGCCGCTTCCTCAAGCCGCTTAACTCAGCATATCCGACTGAGATGTGCGCAGGGGACTGCAGGATTATTGGTGTGGTTGTCCGGGCCTTGATGAAACTTTGATCTCATCAGATGACTGATTTCTCAGTCCAGATGCCCTCCCATTCGGGCCGATTTCTTAGACGAGGCACGCAATGAGCGATGAAGCAGGCGAAAACGCAAAGTCTTCCGCAACGAATGTCAATCTAGATCTTCTCACTACCATCAGTGCATTAGGCGATCTGGTGGTAGCACAGAACGGCGCGCTGATTGAAATTTCCAAGCTTGTTTACGAGCAGAAGATCAACTCGGGTGAACAGACAGCGCTCATTCCGCTCAACGAGTGCCTCCAGGTGGTCAAGAATAAATCTGATGAGTACATACAATCTTTGAAGACAACCTTGGCAGCGGTAAGTGAAGCCCAGCAGAGTCCAGGCGATGCTTGACCCGGCCTATGTCAAGCTAGCTAACCATCTGGCCTCTGCCAGGAGCACGATAAGTGCCCAATGGCTTAATGCGAACATTTTGCTGAGCGCGGGAGATGTCGAGGACATAAAGCCCAAGCTCTCTGCGGATCGACTGGGCGCCATGCTTGGTGACAATCTAACCCCTAGCAGCAATAATGCAGCTATGAACGACATCACCCGTGAAGAATTCAACGCTAAGCTCGAGACCATCGAGGTCAAAATGGACGCTCGGGTCGAGTCGATTTCCTCCAAGATTGAGGGATTCTTGGCGGCCCAGGCGGAGCGCGATAGGCGTCTTGATGAATCCATCGCAGGAGTGCGTCGGGACATCGATAAGCTCGGCAGCCTGAAACTCAATATCTGGGGCGCTATGCTTACCGCGATAGGCGTAGGAGTAGCAATTACTGCCCTCAGCGTCTCTTTCTATCAAACCGGGAAGGTTGACACACCCAGAGTGATTCAACCATCCCCGACGATAAACGCACCGGCGACACCTGTGCTGCCAAAGAATTGATCTAGCCCGCCTCGGCGGGCTTTTTCATGCCTACGGTTTGGCGCGCCCCTAGCATGGGTCGGTGAGGTTCCTTACGCAATTCCTACCGCCCCGTTGCCAAATTCCTACACCTCCAATACTGTATGCATGTACAGCAGTAGAAAAGGAGGTTCACAATGCTTCACCAGCCAGATTTCACCCAGACCAAGCCCCGCACCTATGAGCAGATCGGCCATCGGGTGCAGCGAATTATTGCCGACCCAAAGGTCCAGAGGATCCAGACAGTTACAGTTTCCAGGCTTCCGAACGAAGATCCTGGCGATTGGCGGCGCCTTTTGAGCGAGCTGGCAGAGACGGCTGGCATCCGTGTTGACCAGGTTGAGGGAGGGGCCGTCCGGATCGGCTGGCGAGAATACTGCGACTGATGAAGGGGAGCCCGCCGCGCGCGGGCTTTTTTCTGCATGAATTTATAACCTAGGTTATTGACGATAGGAAAACTTGAGTTATTATCTGTCTCATAACACAGGTTATTGGCAGCGAAGGCCGCCACGCTCTTTACACAACCAGACGTGACCACCGCGACGCACCCAGGCCATTACCTGGGTCGGGAAAAGCTAAGCCGCCGCCCATGCAGGCACTGGATACCTGCCGGACTCGCCACATCGCGCGGACGCCAAACCATGCAAGCCACCTGATGCGTAGCCAGTAGCTGCAGCAGGCAGTGGTGGGGAAACCCGGCGACGAGCATGGCGCGGACAATCGATTTCACTGGCTGGCCTTGGCGACAGGGCCAGACGGGAAACCAACCAAGGAGCAGGACCATGCTGATACTCACCCGCAAGGTAGGCGAAACGATCGTGATCAACGATGAAATCCGGGTAACCGTCCTGGGCATCAAGGGGGGCCAGATTCGTCTTGGCGTCGAGGCGCCATCGAACGTGGCGGTGCACCGCGAAGAGATCCACCAGCGAATCAAGTCCGAGGCAGCAGCCGCAGAGGCTGCTTGAACCGATTCCCTCGATGCCCTTTGCCTAGGGCACCCGGAGAATCAACCGCCCTGGAGGGCAATACGATGGAATGCACTTGCATCAACGACGCCGTCAAGCTGGTGACGGATGAAATAGCCGAAAGAGTTCCTGGCGCAGAGTCTTTCAGGCTGCACGCTGTGGGCAGCAACCTCTGCTTCAATCTGAGCACTGGCAAGGCTGGGATGCGCTACTGCGTAGAGGTCACTGGACACTACATGGCCCCGAAGAAAGCCGGCGGCTTGAAGCGTGTGAGCAAAACCGTATCGGTAGTCGCCAACTATTGCCCGCTCTGCGGCTTGAAGTGCGTACCAGGCGGCCCAGAAGAAACAACCAGCGCCACGTCCGCCTGACGCAAACTGCCCGATGCCCTGCCTCATCGCAGGCCGTATCGGAGTGTGATCCGTCTGCCCTGCAATGGACGGCCCAGCAATGGGACCCGGAGCGGTGGAATGTGGGAGGCGAAAGCCAGTAAGCCGGGCAGCCCAGACCGGACGACAGATCACACCCCGATGCGGACGATTCTGCACCGCGCAACGCGGCCCCCTGCGTCACCCCTCATCCACTTTGACTGCATTGGCAGGCGCCGGGTTGGCTTTCACGCCCAGCTTGGTCTCTGGTGCCCGGCGTCTGACCAATGCAGCCACCCCATTGAGGAAACACGTTATGGAAACGATCACCTGCGGCGACTGGATGGGCCACCTTGGACGTGGCCTTGCTCCCCGTGAATTGCAATGCGTTCTCTTCGTGGCCCAGGGCCTGACGGCGAAAGAGATCGCCCGAACCATCGACGTCGCCCCTGACACCGTCGATAAGCGGCTACTCGCCGCCAGTACAAAGCTTGGCGTGACCAAGCGGGCCCAGATCATCGCCGAGGCCATGAGACGTCAGATCATCAGCCCCACCTGTCTGATGCTGGCCACGCTAATTGCCATGCACTCCGCTGCCGGCGACGGCGATCCAATGCGCCGCGAACGCCGTATGGGCGACCGCCGCGTTGCCCACCTTCGAGTACCGCGCCAGGCCGAAGCCTACGCGCACCACGCCTAATCCAATCCGTCCCGAGGACTACACATGCACCCAGTCATGCAACAGCGCGTGGACGGCCTGGCCGCCCTGCACGAACGCTCCATCCTGGCCACCGCCGACTTCTACGCGAAGATTGGCCGGCCGGCTCCCGCCCCGGGCCCCCGCTTCCAGGCGGTAACCAAAGGCAAGATGTGGCACATCATCGACAGGACCACCGGCAAGACCTGCGGTTTTTGCGGCAGCTACGTCGCAGCTCAGCATTTTGTCCAGGCAATGGAGGCGGCTGCCGGGCGCAAGCTGATCGGGCGGCAATGATCGGCGATCCTATCCCGGACCAGCGAGACGCGTTGCTGGCCAAGCTCAACAACGACATAGACCAGTTCTTCGCCAAAGGCGGCGAGGTCACCCCGGTGGCGGGTGTCGAGAGCAGGCCGCTGCCACCACGCTCGGCCAAAGTCGACCCAGAAACAGTGCTGGCACGCCGGCGCCGCCGGCCAAACACCGGCGAGCGCTCCGCGCTGCGACAGATGGCGGAGGCTCTATGAGCAAGCGCAAGCCACATAACCTGCGCGCGCGCCTAGAGCGATCCTGCCGTGCGCTGCTGGCAACCAACCACGTGGCCGTCGTGAACATCGACCCCGGCGGGCAGCAGACCCTGGTCAACTGGAAGACTTGCAAGCAGATCCGCAGTCGCCAGGTCGTCGACGCCGTGTGCGATATCGCGCACCGGTGGACCATCTACCTGAGCGTGATGTGCATTGGCGTCGGCGGTGAGCAGTACTGCAAGTCGGTAGAGGTCGCGCCCCAAGGTAACTATCTGGCAGCGCACCTCACTGACGTGATCGAGGCGACCTACAGGGCTCTGCGGGCCAACAGCAATCCGAACCACGTCGTAGCCTCTGGCTGGATTGCCATTCCCCGCGACATGTCGCTGGACGAGGCCCTGGCCGCGCGCGTGTTCGAAGCCGTTGGTGTCTGGCGACAGGTGAAATCGGCCGCATGAAACGGATCAGCGCACGCGTTCGGCATGGCCGGCGCCAGCAACACATCAATCTGCCGCCCAGCGGCATCGTTCACCAGGAGACGCAGCAATGCCCAAGCCCACAGACACCACCGAGTTCCTGCAGGAACTCAACGGCGGCGCCTTCGCTAGCCAGATCGGTCATGCCCTTTCCGAAGTAGCCGCGGGCGTTGTCGACCACGGCAAGGCCGGCAAGGTCACCATCACCCTGGACTTCAGCCAGATCGGCGACTCCCACCAGGTGAAGATCAAGCACAAGCTCGACTACAAGGTGCCGACCAAGCGCGGTACCCGCAGCGAGAACACCAGCCTCGATACGCCGATGTACGTCGGCACGGGCGGCAACATCTCCCTTTTCCCCGAAAAGCACGACCAGCTCTTCACCCGCGATGAAGCCCCGGTCCACCCACGCTCTTGATCAACACTCCAGCAAGGAAACTTCGCATGTCTCTCAGCAAAGAAGCTCTTCAGCACATCGGCGACCAGGCCCTGGCGGCCGCTGGCAAGTCCCTCGAAACCAACACTCCGACCGTGATCGTGCCGGACAGCTTCAAGGTCGTGGACCTGGAGCGCTTCCAGCACGGTCGTAGCCGCTTCCGTGGCACTTACTCGACCCATTCACTGGCCGACTTCGGCGCCTATGTGGTCGAGCGCTCGGCAGCAGACGCCCGCGGCTTCATCGATCAGGACGCCATGAGCTGCATCGTGCTGTTCAACATCGGCACGCCTGATCAGCCAGGCCACGCCGATGATCGCGCCGTACTGCGCCTGAAGGCCTCGGCCGCTTTCGCTGCGGTGCAAGCCGTGTGCGGCCAGAGCCTGGCCCAGAAAGCGATGAGCGACTGGATCGAAGACTGGAACCAGCACCTGACCGCGACTGACGAGAACGGCGCCAGCATGTCGATCGCCAAGGCCATCGCCGCTGTGCGCACCATCACCGTCAAGGCTTCGTCCGAAAGCGATCACGCGGTCGGCGAGACTCGCGCCAGCCGTAGCACCATGGACGCGATCGAAGCCAGCAGCAAAGAGACCCTGCCAGCCTGGCTGGACTTCAAGGTCATCCCCTTCGAGGGCCTGGGTGAACAGGTGATCCGCCTGCGCATGTCGGTCATCACCAGCGGCTCACAACCGGTGCTCAAGCTGCGCTGGCTCGGCGAAGAGGCGCAGCGCGAAGCCATCGCCCAAGAGTTTAAGAAGGTCCTCGAGGAGAAGGTAGGCGAATCCGCCAAGCTTGCGCTGGGCACGTTCGATTCGAAGTGATTCAGCTCAGCGCCACAGTTGCTAATGAGCGCCTGTGGCGCTGGCGTTCAAATGCATGCTGCGGACTCAGGATCCAGGGGATGAAGTGATAGTTCCGGTGTAATTGTCCCAGAACTCCGCTGCCTTCTTTTCTGGATTCAAGCCTTGCCACCGAACGAAAGCCATAGTCTCCTTGGCGTTCAGCAGCGCGAACTCGTGACTCTTCCCGCAGGTGATGTGGTAGTCGTACATCGTTTTGGCCAGCTTCTCCAACTTATCTTCATCAACTCGCACTGCGCTACTCCTCTTAAACGTCTGGCCGTAATACCCCATCTCAAACCAAATTGCCACCATGCTCGAAGCTGCAATCCAGCCTCTAGAACTGGCGACCGGTCAATATCTGAAGATCGATCACTTCAACACATGGCTTACGCTTGGTTCTGAATAAAAAAACGCAGAAGATAACCAACCGCAGCTATTGATAATATGATTGGAATGGCAACTTCTAAAAAAAGGGTACGCATATTTTGAGATTTCAAAAGCAACCTGAACCGCTGGTCGAATCTGGCCAGTGACTCTGGTATACGAGTGTTCGTGACCACCGATTCCGTCGCAGCAAGAGAATGCCGCAGCTGCTCCATCGTATTTTTCATATTCTGGATGGAGGCACTTACACTTTCAGCTGAACTCATGTCTTTCTGCTGGAGTTGAGCTGTATGCTCACTAAAATGTTGGATACTCTTTTCCACAAGCCCAACCAAATCGGCATAAGCGGTCATAGATTGGGACTCTTGAAGCCACCATGCGTAAAGTGTTGACTGTTTAGGGTCATCGGGGTAGTCAGCTCCTACAGAACCCCTTTTTCCTCCTGTTAGGAACGTCAGCTTTGTACCGGTAACTCTAATTGACCATTCGCAATAATGCTCGTAGCAGTACCAAAGAAAATGGATGAAAGTGTAGACCAGCACAATCGATAACCCGACCATGAGCTTAAATGGAGTTACGCCAGTCAACTTTACCCCCAGCACAGAAAAATCTGTACCGGCCTCAATTTCCCCAACGATCAATATCAGCACGATCATTGAAACAAGAATTAGGTTCCTTCGTAACTTGCGAGCAGTCTCGGAGATATCGAAACCAACTGGCTCTCCCAGCACCTTGGAAATTTGTTGTCTAGTTGGATGCTGCCTCACAGCTCACGCTCCTGATTCGTTAGTGCTAGTGACTTAATACTTCATTCTCAAAGAAACCACCACCATGCCGCATCCGGCCACGGAGGGCGGCGCATGCATGGAGAAAGCCATGAGCAACTACAATTGCGACTACGTCCGCCGCCACTACGGCGTACCGGCCGAGATAGGGCGCCGAGTGATCGCCAACGGCGAGCCGGGGGTGATCATGGCCGACCGAGGCCACTACATCGGCGTCATCCTCGACAGCGACCCAAAGAAGCGCATCCGCAACTATCACCCCACCTGGGAAATGCAGTACGGCAAAATGGCCGAGAAGCTGCCGCTCAAGCGCTATCAGGTGCTGGTGGCCGGATGGGATTGGTGGGACCTGGCCAATCGGACCATCATTGATGTCTTCGCCAGTACTCCATCGCAGGCCAAATACAAGGCCTATGAGCGATGCGAGTACCACGACATCGAGTGCATGTTCGGCTTCAAGGTTCGTCGGGCTTGACCCTCCGGCGCTGCCCGCCAGCGCCTTCCCCTCTCAAACGATGAACGCCTCCCCGGCGAGGGCGGCGCCTGCAATGGAGATTGCCCATGAACCCCTACCAGATCACTGGTCCGGCGCAGATCGGCGTCAGTGGTGGCCGCACCAGCGGGCACATGCTCTGGAAAATCCTTGAGGCCCACAGCGGCAAGCTCCCGGCAGATGTGCACGCGTTCTTCCAGAACACCGGCAAGGAGCGCGAGCAAATACTAGTCTTTATCGACGCCATAGCACATGCGCGCCCTAGGCTATGACGAGTGGGGTTGCATCGTCGGTATTCGCTACGATGAGCCTTGCCGCTACAGCCGGATGATGACCGCCAACGAGCGCGGCAATGCCCGGTGGGATAGCGTTTGTCCATCCTACGTCGCCGGCATCATCAAAGAGGACGTGGCGGCATTCTGGGCCGACCAGCCTTTTGACCTAGGCACGGACTCGGACTACAGCAACTGCGACCCGTGCTGGAAGAAGAACGAGGCCAAGCTGATCAGGACCATCCAGGAAGACCCGGCCAGGGTGATCTGGTGGTCTGGCGCCGAAGAGCGATTCGGCCAGGTATTCCGGCAGGATCGCGCCAACTACCGAGTGTTGGCATGGTCAGCGGACGAGCGATCCAGGCAGACGGATTTTGACTTCGACTACCTGGCTGAAGATATCGACTGCTTCTGTGGCGACTGATTGCCCAACTCAGGCGGGCATCATCGATCACAAATTCATCGACTTCACCCTCACCCATTCTTTTTTGATTATTCTTTGAGCCACCTCTACAACCGCATTTCCCAAATCTGCACTAGGGTTATTTTTCGAACAAGCGTTGATATAATTATTCATTGCTAGAAGAAGCTGCTCCGTCTCTAACTCCAACGGATTCGTATATAACTGAACTTTGGCGTAGTGAAGCTTTGCCGTCGACAGCCTTTGTGCAAAATCTGAATAGAGCTGGTCATAGAGCTCTTGAGCGCGATGAACATCTGCCTGCGTCTCAGGCATGATAGGCGGCCTATTATGGAGCTTAGTTGAAGCGGCAGATAGATCGTCTCCCGTAGCAATGAACGAAGCCACCGAATCTCTCAGGCTATTTATCCAGTCCTGCCTACTTCGAGCGACTGCTTCAGCTTTAGAATGCGCTATACGGCTAGCCTCTTGCGCATCAGCCAATTCCTTTTGAGCTTTAATAGTTTTACGGAACGAGTATGCCGTGTAGATGGTGGTAATTAAAACCACTGCTATCGTTGCAAGCGACGTTCCGACAGCCGTCCAAACCGCAGTCCAATCCGTTCCACTATCTAACTCTATTTTCGGAACTCTATTGAGAGTCATCATCACATTTTCAATGCCCACTATCCGCCTCACCCAACTAAAAAAGAATTATCAGCAATAAACCACAATCCAATCTCAAATTGCCACCCCTTCACGCCCGGGCATGGCCCGGCATAGGATGCCCATGCCCACAGAAAACCGATCCAGCAACACAGAGATGGCCGCGCAGCTGAGTCCGTGTCCGTTCTGCGGCCAGCAAGACGCCTTCGTTGAGCAACTCGATAGCGATGCCTCCGTGGTCATCTGCCAAGGCCGAATTGACGAGTATTCGGCCTGCCTGGCTCGCGGGCCTGTCGGGGTCCAGCAGCACGAATGCGAGGATCAGCCAGGCCGTGACCAGGCAGTGAAAGAGTGGAACAAGCGCTCTGCCGGAAACCCCCACCCCGAGCCAATAGCCTGGATGGTTGGTACTGCCATCTGGTGGACCAAAGAAGAGGCAGAGCGGGATGCGGCGGCGACTGGGCTGCCGGTGATCCCGATCGGGCCGATGGTCGATACCGCAGAGGTTGAGCGCCAGAAGTCCCGCGCAGACACCAACGCCCTCAACCATCGCCACGCCAAGAATGCCATATGCGACATCAAGGCATATGTCGAACGCATTGTCGCGGCCTCCAGTGGGCAGCCATCCGTGGCCACCGGCTACCTAGCTGACATCGTCGCGTTCATCGTTGAGCGCACCAAGGGCGACCCGACCGCAACAAGCGATATCAACGCCCTTCGCTTGGAACTGCAGGAGTCTCGGCGCAATGCGTTCAACGCATGTGCCCAGCTGGCCGAGCGGGATGCGCTGCTCGATCGCCTGCGCAATCACCTAATTGCCAAAGGAATGCTCGCCGAGTTTGGGCCGGAGCTATTCCAAATCCTGAACATTGAGGCGCCAGAGCGCGCAAGCCTCGTCAAATCCTGAGGAGAGCACATTTGTACTCCACCCCAATGTAACCCCTCTCCCCTCTATTTACTGCCGCGATATGGCGGCCAAGGAATCCCCGTGCCTGCAAAACAGTATCCGCTGGAGGTGCAAAGCGTCGGCAGCGACACCTACATCGCAATGAGCAAGGGTCACCACGACCTTGAAGCGTTCATGGCCGCAGCCGTGAAGGAATGCCCAGGCTGGTTTTTGGGCGGTCCGCAGCACAAATGGTGCAAGACGGTGCCGGATCGCTCTGGCGAGTTCGCGCACCGATACGTGTTCGTCGAGGCAGGCACGCCAGGCGCATGGCCGGCGACCTACTGCTGGGAGTTCGGCGAGGACTACAAGCGCTACAACTGCGAGGTAAGTATATGAGCGACTTCGAGATCACTGTCACGGAAATGCCCGCCGACAAGCTGCCGGAGTATATCAGTGCACTTGACCAGGCTACTCGCGATTGGACTGATCGCGCAGCTCGCGGCGAATGTCCATGGGTTTGCGCTGACTGCTGTTACACCTTCAACGAAGGCATGCCTGACGTGTGCTGTCACGGCGTCGAGCAGTGCACAAACATCATCAAGCGCGACAAGCTGCGCGCTATGCGTGAAGGAAGCGAACCATCATGACCCGCCTCGCCCTCTGCCTCCTGCTGCTGGCCGCCGGCGCCAGCGCAGAAGAATGGATCGATAAGAGAGTCCGCGTAGTGCATGACGACCTGCGCGGAGTGACTTGCTACCTCTACAGCACCTACGAGGGCGCATCGATCTCCTGCGTCCCCGACAGCCAGCTGCAGGCCGGCAACGAGCGCCAGCTCTCCCCGCACGAACAGACCGACAACACCCCTACACCCGCACTGGCGCCTGGGCGCTGGATTGATGAGAGGTATCAGCTGTGAGCGAATTCACGGATACGCAGCGCTTGGACTTCATGCTGAGCAAATTCCGGAAGGTGGTAGTAGAGGTATTGCCATTCGGCGGAAGGGACATCTATGTCGAAGAAGGCTTCATGGGCAACAAGACGTATGGAGCGGTCAGGCTGACTAACTCGAGCGCCCAAGAAGAGGATCAGGCAAAAAGGATGGCGATCGATATCGCGCTGCAGGTGCAACCATGACCGACCTGATCGAAGTGAAGGTGCCGATCGTCGACAGTGGGAAGTTGAAGGCGGCGGCTGAGGCTGCAACCAAAGGTGAGTGGCGCTACGGGCCTGGCGATGGCGAAGACGAAAATCCGATAGTCTTCGTTGACCTCCCGAATGCTTCGGGCGTGGCTATTTCCATTCTGTTCGAAGCCGACTGGGCTACGGACGCAGATGCTGCCTTTGTCGCCAGGGCATCCCCGCAGGTCGTCCTGGCCCTGCTCTCAGAAATCGAAGCCTTGACCAAAGAGCGCGACCGCCTGCGCGAAGACCGCGACGGCCTGCTGGAAGCCGGAGCGCACCTCCTATGATCGCCCTCGCCTACATGGCCTATCTGATCTATCGGGGGCCGCGATGACTGAGCCATCTTTCCCAGACGCACGCCGGAAAGTCGTCGGCGAGACCTGGATTCAGGTCGACAAGGTTATGAAAGAAACGGTGACCAAAAATACCGCCAGGTGCGTGATTCATCGCACACGAACCCGCGCAATCCTTTTGGAGTGCGGTCACGCGCTTGAGGTGACCCGGTTCAAGAAGGTGCCCACCCACAACACAACTTGTCACGTCTGCGATCTGCCGCGTGTTCAGTATGAGATTGATCTACGCCTAAGGCGCGCCAATCAGCCCGAAGCCTAACCCCTCCCCCCTACAACTAAAGCCCGCCGACATGCGCGGGCATGGAAAGCTATTGCCATGATCATCGACGACGTGATGACGGACAGAATCACGCTCCACGGCCTGGGTTTCGTCCAGGTTCAGCTGCAGGGCGAGCAGCGCTTGCACGTGTGGCACCCCGAGCTTCCGCGCCGCGCCTGCTTCGAGCACTCCGCCATCCACGACCACCGCTTCAACTTCATGTCGCGGGTGCTGGTCGGCACGCAGATCAACCACTGCTATGACATGCGCCGCAACGATGAAGGCGAGTTCGTTCTCTATCTGCATGAGGGGCAGCGCCAGGCTGGCGGCGGAAGGCCATGGACGCCTGATGGCAGGGCCAACATGGTTCACCACTCGACCTACCCGATTGCAGCTGGAAGCGTGTACACCACCCGGGCTTACGAATATCACCGCACCGAGCCAGGCGGTGACGGGCGGGTGGCCACGATCATGCAGAAGCGCGGCGAGTACCCGGCCGGCGCTCATTCCACCTGCCGCTATGGCATCCAGCCGGACACAGACTTCGACCGCTTCCAATGGCCTGCCACCCGGCTCTGGGAAGTCGTACGCGAAGTACTTCTGGCATGACCACCAACCTGCCGCCACCGGCGGCGTGGAGCCCCAAATGACCACCGCTTTCAAGGCCTACACCCTGGGCGAGGACTTCGCTATCCGGGAGGTCACGATCGTGCGCCGCGGGCTGTTCTGCACGGACAGCACCGGCGCGCGGCACCCGAAACCCAAGCTGTTCGCCAGCCGAAAGGCCGCAGAGGCCAAGGCCAGGAAGTGGCTCGCCGACCGCGATGCCCAGCTCGCAAAAGAAAACGACCTGCACGAGAGACGAAAGAAGGTCGTCGCATCCTACTGATAGCCGCCGGGTGCGGCAGGAGCCCCTACATGGAACAAGAGATCATCCACATCCCCGAACTGGCCAAGCTCCTTGGTCGATCCGAATCATCGATCCGCAGCGCCAGGCAGGCGGGCGCGTCTTGGTTGCCGCCTTTCTTCAAGCAGGGCAGCCGGATCTGCTGGCGGATCAGCACCGTGCGCAAGTTCTTGCAGGAGTGCGAAGGCGGGATGCATGCGCCAGCGCGCCCTGGCCGCAAACGCCAGGCGCCGCCGACGCTTGCCAGTGTGCGCTAACCGAGCTTGTCGGCCAGGGCGTCCGGGCACAGGTGGGTATAGCGCTTCAGCATGCTCATGGTCTTGTGCCCGGTGATGCTCGCCACCTCCATGATGGACAGCCCTTTCTCGAACAATCTGGACGTGCCTTCATGGCGCAGGTCGTGGAAATGCAGGTCCTGCGCATTCACCGCTGTGCAGGCTCTGTGGAAATACTGGCTGACAGAGTGCGGCGCCAGCGAGAACACCTTCCCATCGATGCGGGCCGGCAAAGAGTCGATCAGCGCCCGAGCCCGAAGCGATAGTGGCACCAGGCGGCGCGTGCCGTTCTTCGTGTCCTCAAGCAGCGCATGCTTCCCGCGGACATGCTCCCGCCTCAACGTCAGCAGCTCGCTCCGGCGCATAGCCGTCTCCACGGCGATCTCGATGATCGCCGGCATCTCGGCGTGGATCTTCCCTGCCGCCTCGATCACATCCTTCAGTTCTTTGGCCGACGGCCGACGGTCGCGCTCCTTGGCACCCTTCGGCATCCGCAGCTTGGCCACCGGGTTGCTCAGCCCCTCAATCCCCCAGTCCTTGATGGCCACCGTATAGAGGTGGCTGATCACCGCCAGGTCAAGCCTGACTGTAGCGGTGGACTTGCCCGCCTTGAGCTCATCATCCCTGTACAGAGCCATGTCGCTTGACCGAATCGCAGCCAGCCCCTTCCCGGCCAGCCGGTGCTTCTTCCACTTGTTGATGCGTGTTGACTCCTGCTTGGCGCCCTTTTTGGTCGAGCTGACCTCGCGGTAGTACCGGTCCAGAGCCTCGGCCAGCGTCGTACTCTCGGCCTCTCGCATGTCGACGAACCTGGCGCGCGACATGTCGCCCTCGATCTCGGCCGCCCATCGTTGGGCCTCGGCCTTGGTGTCGAAGGTGGCGGACAGGGCTGGATACCCTTTTCGGCGGATCTTGGTCCGCCATGTCCCGTTGGGACGCTGTTCAATAGTAGCCATGCACCGGATTTTGCCGGGGACACTTGGGACATGCAAATTCTTCCAGTGTCCCAAATTTGTCCCAAATATCGGGGCCAACAAAATCCGCAGGCATAAAAAAACCCCGCAACCTCAATGGCTGCGGGGCTTTCGAATATGGAGGCCGAGGTCGGAATCGAACCGGCGTAGACGGATTTGCAATCCGGAGCATAACCACTTTGCTACTCGGCCTCAAAGTTCGGAAACAGCTGCTTGCGCGTTGCTATCTCCTTGAAATCGCACGGCTTTTTCATGCCTGCTGCGTTTCGATGGAGGCCATTATGTCTGCATTCGACTCAGCTTGCAACCCCTTGATCGGAAAAAATCTTCAAGGGGTTCAACGCCTTAGCGCATGCGACCGAACTTGCTCCAAAGGCTGACCAAAACGCTCTCGATGGTCCCGCTGGCGGCCAGGCCCACCCTCTCCTGCAGACTCTTGCGCTCGGCGTAATGCAGGTGGAACAGGTTGGCGTGGCGGGCGCGGTCGCTGAGGTATTCGTCGCTGGTGCGCAGTTCGTCGACCAGTTGCCTGTTCAACGCGGCTTCACCAAGCCAGACCTCGCCGGTTGCCACTTCGTCCATATGCAATTGGGGGCGATAGCGGGAGACGAAATCCTTGAACAGCTGATGGGTGACGTCGAGGTCTTCCTGGAACTTCTCACGGCCCTTCTCGGTGTTCTCGCCGAACACGGTGAGGGTGCGCTTGTACTCGCCGGCGGTGAGTACTTCGAAGTCGATATCGTGCTTCTTGAGCAAACGGTTGACGTTGGGCAGTTGCGCGACAACACCGATCGAGCCGAGCACGGCGAACGGCGCGCTGATGATCTTCTCGCCAATGCAGGCCATCATGTAGCCGCCGCTGGCAGCGACCTTGTCGATGCACACGGTCAGTGGAATGCCAGCCTGACGAATGCGCGCGAGTTGCGAGGCGGCCAGGCCGTAGCTGTGCACCAGCCCACCGCCACTCTCCAGGCGCAAGACCACTTCGTCACGCGCCGTGGCGAGGGTGAGCAGCGCGGTGATTTCGTTGCGCAGGCCTTCGGTAGCCGAGGCCTTGATGTCGCCATCGAAATCGAGCACGAACACCCGGCTCTTCTCATCGGGCTTTTTCTTCTGCTGCTTCTGCGCCTTGGCCTGCTGCTTGCGCAGGGCCTTGAGCTGGGGCTTGTCGAACAGGCCTGACTCCAGGCGCTCGCGCAGCTCTTTGTAGAACTCGTTGAGGCGGGTTACCTGCAATTGGCCACCGCCCTTGCGCTTACCCTTGCCTCGCAACCCGGCCACGGCCGAGAGGATGATCAGGATGGCGATCACCAGGGTTGCGGTTTTGGCGAGAAAGCTTGCGTACTCTGCAAGAAACTCCACATTGACTCCTTGATAGACCTGCGCCGTCGCGGCGCGAAACTGTTTCCAGCATACCGGTGCGCTCCGGCGACGACCAGCACGGGAAAACGCCAGCAACACAGTTCAAACGCTCTTTTCAAACGCTTGTATGTTTTTCCGTTGACAGCCTTCCGAGTGCGACCTAACCTCGCAGCAACCTTCACCACAGCCGGATGACCGTCGTGGGCAGCATCTACCTGATTCGACATGGCCAAGCCTCTTTCGGTGCCGACGACTATGACGTCCTATCGCCTGTGGGCGTGCGTCAAAGCCAGGCACTGGGCGAGCACTTGGCGCAATTGGGCCTGCGACTGGACCGCTGCCTGGCCGGTGACCTGCGCCGCCAGCAGGACACCGCACGCCTGGCGCTGGAGCGCCTGGAGGCAGCCGGGTGCGCGGTCCCTGCCGTGGAAACCGATGCATCCTTCAACGAATTCGACGCTGGCGGTGTAGTCCGTGCCCTGCTCCCAGGGCTGTTGCCGGAAGAGCCACAGGCCCCGGAGATCCTGCGCAACGGCGCGCAGAACCGCAGTGAGTTCCAGCGTTTGTTCGCGCTGATGGTGCAACGCTGGTACGACGGCGAGCATGTCGAGGATGGCCTGGAAAGCTGGCAGTCGTTCACCGCGCGCGTCGACGCTGGTCTGCAGCGGGTACTGCAACAGGCCGCCAGTGGCGACAACATTGCCATATTTACCTCCGGCGGAACCATCGCCGCCCTGCTCCACCTGGTCACCCGGATCACACCCAGCCAGGCCTTCGCGCTGAACTGGCAGATCATCAACACGTCGCTGAGCCTGCTGAAGTTCCGCGGCTGCGACGTGGCGCTGGCTTCCTTCAACAGCCAAGCCCATGTACAGCTGTTGAAGACGCCGGAGCTTGTCACCTATCGATAGGCCCGGCCCTTGGCGGCCTTTGCTGGCCGCCACCACCACTAGATAAGGAATACACCATGAGCGATGTAGCAAAAGCCGTCGAAGCGATGAAAGCCAAGTTCAATCCATCCGCCGCCGCCGGCCTGGACCTGGTATACGGCTTCAACATTACCGACGAAGGCAAGCACTACGCGCTGATCATCAAGGACGGCACCTGCGAACTGCAGGAAGGCGAGAACCCGGACGCCAACTGCACCCTGGTGATGGACAGCGAAACCCTCAAGGGCATCGTCAGCGGCGAGACCGATGGCATGCAGGCCTTCATGGGCGGCAAGCTGCGCGTAGAAGGCGACATGATGCTGTCGATGAAGCTTAGCGAGCTGTTCCCGGCCTGAGTGGCCCGGCCGCTGGCGTTAAGAGAGACCGAAGCGTGATGCGCTTCGGTCTTTTTTTTTGCCCGTCGCGGCAGACGCCGAAGGCATCAGGTGCATTGATCGAGCAGCAACACCCGCACCAATAAGGCCGTGGGACGCTTGTTCCACGCCGGCACGAGAATTAGATTAACCAATAGTCACTGACTCGAATAATAAGGCAGCCGCATGACGCTCACCGACCAGTCCACCCAGGTACGCCCCGGCGAAGAACTCGATGCAGCGGTCATCGACCCCTACTTCAAAGCGCACATCCCTGGACTGACTGGCGCGCCGCGCATCAGCCAGTTTCCCGGCGGGGCTTCCAACCTGACCTACCTGATCCAGTACCCGGACAAGGAGTTCGTGCTGCGCCGCCCGCCCTTCGGTCACAAGGCCAAGTCGGCCCACGACATGGGCCGTGAGTACCGCATCCTCAACCAGCTAAACAGCGGCTTCCCTTTCTGTCCCAAGGCCTTTGTACACTGCACTGACGAGGCATTGATTGGCGGCGAGTTCTATGTCATGGAACGGGTCAAGGGGATCATCCTGCGCTCCGACCTGCCGGCCGACCTGGGCCTGGATGCCGCCCGCACCGAGGCGCTGTGCAAGAGCTTCATCGACCGCCTGGTGCAGTTGCACCAGGTCGACTACAACGCCTGCGGCCTGGGCGAGCTGGGCAAGCCCGAGGGCTATGTGCAGCGCCAGATCGAAGGTTGGACGGCGCGCTATGAGAAGGCGCTGACACCGGACGCGCCACGCTGGGAGAAGGTCATTGCCTGGTTGCGCGAGAAGATGCCCGCCGACCATCCGCGCTCAGGCATCGTGCATAACGACTACCGTTTCGACAACGTCATCCTCGATGCCGACAATCCCATGCGTATCATCGGCGTGCTTGATTGGGAAATGGCCACGATCGGCGATCCGTTGATGGACCTGGGCAACAGCCTGGCCTACTGGATCGAGGCCAGCGATCCGGCTGCGGTGCAGTTGATGCGACGCCAGCCGAGCAATGCGCCAGGCATGCTGACCCGCCGCCAGTTCGTCGACTATTACGCCGAGCGCGCGGGCTTTGCCATCGACAACTTCGACTTTTACTACACCTACGGGCTGTTTCGCCTGGCGGGTATCGTGCAGCAGATCTACTACCGCTTCTATCACGGCCAGACCCAGGACAAGCGCTTCGCCCAGTTCATCCACATGAACGCGCTGCTTGAGCAGATGAGCCTGCAGGTCATCGCCAAATCCAGCCTTTGACGACAGCCAACAAGGAAAACATGATGTCCAAGACCCAACTGTTCGACCTCGATGGCAAGATCGCCTTCGTCTCGGGTGCCAGTCGCGGCATCGGCGAATCCATCGCCCACCTGCTGGCCCAGCAAGGCGCCCATGTGATCGTCTCCAGCCGCAAGCTCGACGGTTGCCAGCGCGTCGCCGACGCGATAATCGCCGCCGGCGGCAAGGCCACGCCCGTGGCCTGCCATATCGGCGAAATGGAGCAGATCGCCCAAGTGTTTGCCGGCATCCGCGAGCAGTTCGGGCGCCTGGACATCCTGGTCAACAACGCTGCGACCAACCCGCAGTTCTGCAATGTACTGGACACTGACCTGGGCGCTTTTCAGAAGACCGTGGACGTCAACATCCGTGGTTACTTCTTCATGTCGGTGGAGGCCGGCAAGCTGATGCGTGAACATGGCGGCGGCAGTATCATCAACGTCGCCTCGATCAATGGCGTGTCACCGGGGCACTTCCAGGGTATCTACTCGGTGACCAAGGCGGCGGTGATCAACATGACCAAGGTCTTCGCCAAGGAATGTGCGCAGTTCGGCATCCGCTGCAATGCACTGTTGCCAGGCTTGACGGACACCAAGTTCGCCTCGGCGCTGGTAAAGAACGACGCCATTCTTAACGTCGCCCTGCAACAGATTCCACTCAAGCGCGTGGCCGAGCCCAAGGAAATGGCCGGCGCGGTGCTGTACCTGGCCAGCGACGCCTCCAGCTACACCACCGGCGTGGCGCTCAATGTGGATGGGGGGTTCCTGTCCTAAGGGACTGGCTCGCCTATAGACACGTCGCCGCAGCGGCCTTGCGACGCAGGGCGACGCTGTCGCTCTTCTGTGCGTAGTAATCGACGTGGGTCCCGCCAGCCTGCGCGTAGATATCGGCGAACGACTCGGCTTCACGGGTATAAACCGTGAAACCACCCGGCTTGCGCGGCTGCAGGTAGCCGCTGGCGTCGACACCGAACACCGCCTCGTCCTGCCAGCTGAACTGGATGCACTGGGCCACGATTTCCTGTGCCTTCTGCGAATCCAGCTGGGCACTCGGTGCCTGGCTGCGCGCCGCGTCCATAGCCGATGACGCACAACCGGCCAGCAGCAACACAGCCGACATCGCCAGAACAACTCGCATGATGAATCCTCGAAGAAAAAAAGAATCCGACTCTAGCACTGCCAACGCATGAGCGGCAGATTGCATTGAATTCTGGAGCCTTACTGACGGTCGCAATTAAGACATACCCAGATCCCAAGGAGACTCCCATGAACCCTCGCTCGTTGCTGTCCGCTTTGCTTTTTGGTGCGACCCTGGCTTATCTGCCTCTACAGGCCAGTGCGGCCGGAGCCTCCGAGGAAAGCGTCACCGCCCCTGAGACCCATAATCGCGAGCTGAAGGTCGGCGACAAGGCCCCCGATCAATACAAACGCGATGACGCAGCGCCAGTGGACTGGAAAGCCAAAGGCCTGCCCGCCCCTGAGAAGGAAAGCCATTGGGTGAAAATCGGTGATCACTTCGTGCTGGTGCAGATCACCAATGGGGTGGTCCTGGATATCAAGCCGGCGAATTGATCGGCCTGGCTCACGCCCTGGCGTCGCTCCCGCCGCTGGCGGGACACCGCTGCCAGCCACTGACGCAGTAAACGATCCACACAGCGCCGCCCCCTGGACGGCGATATTTTTGCGCGCGTGAAACAAATTCGATAAATCAAGGTCTCAGGGTGTACCGAGGAAACCCTTGCCGATCAAGGACCTATATCGTGCTGACGCGTTTCGCAAGTATCCCCCTGCTGGCTGGCATGTTGTTGCTGACCGGCTGCCATAGTCATCACTACGATGACCGTGACGATGGTTATCGCGACAATAATCGCCATAAGCATGATCGCCGCCACGACCACCGTGACCGCAATGATGACCGTCGCTACAACGGCCGTTACCACCGCTGAGCCATTGATACCCGGCCACACCGCCTTTTGTGCGGAGCCGTTCTCATGATGATTTTTTCGAGGTTCCTACCATGCGTTTGACTCTGCCTTCCCTCGCCTTGGGTATGCTGCTGTGCCAGAGTGCATTGGCCGGCGATGGCACCGCTGCCATCGGTGGCGGTCTTGGCGGTGCCCTGGGCAATATCGTTGGTCAGCAGCTCGGTGGCGGCACCGGCGCGGCTATCGGCGCCGGTGTGGGCGGTGCTGCGGGCAGCGCCGTCGGCGCGCGCAAGGGTAATCGGACCGAGGCAGCCATCGGCGGTGGCCTAGGCTCAGCTGGCGGCTCGCTGCTGGGCGCCAAGATGGGTGGTTCCACCGGCTCCACCGTTGGCGCAGGCCTTGGCGGCGCGGCTGGCGGCGCCATCGGCAACCACCTTGGGGACGACAGCGGCAGCAAAAAGCACAAGCGCCGCCACCGTCACAGATGACAATCAGCCCCGCCTCGGCGGGGCTTCCGTTTGTGCTGAAAGAAAATACCGCGGTACGTCAAGGACGCTCCCGATACAAGCTGGCACACTGGCAGCAATGCCACCCGTACCACCCTGTGAAGGAACACTTGTCCCCATGAACCATGAGCTGCTCTGGGTCCTTGGCCTGCTGGCCACCGTCGTCGCGCTGTTCATCGCCAACCGGCCGCGCATGGACGTGGTCGCGCTGCTGGTCATCGTGATCCTGCCGTTGTCGGGCATCCTCACCGTTGAGCAGGCGCTGGCGGGTTTCAGCGATCCCAATGTGGTGCTGATCGCCGCCTTGTTCGTAATCGGTGAAGGTCTGGTGCGCACCGGCATCGCCTACCGCATCGGCGAATGGCTGACCGCGCGCGCCGGCAACAGCGAAGTGCGCCTTCTGGTGCTGTTGATGGTGGCCGTGGCCGGGCTTGGCTCGGTGATGAGCTCCACTGGCGTGGTAGCGATCTTTATCCCGATAGTGCTTAGCATTGCCGCACGCCAGAGGATTTCCCCCAGCCGCCTGATGATGCCCTTAAGCTTCGCCGGCCTTATCAGCGGCATGCTCAGTCTAGTGGCGACGCCACCCAACGTGGTGGTGCACAGTGAACTGCTGCGTCACGGCGAGGCCGGCTTCGGTTTCTTCAGCGTTACCCCCTTCGGCCTTGTCGTGCTTGTGCTCGGCATCGGCTACATGCTGCTGACGCGCCACTGGCTCAAGGGTGAAGTGCGCAAGGATGGCCACCCGGAGTCGCAACGGACCCTGCTCGATCTAGTGCTCGACTACAAGCTGGCCGGGCGAGAGCGTCGCCTGCGCATTCGCCCGCGCTCGCCGCTGATCGGCCATTCCCTGGGCGAGCTGGAGCTGCGTACTCGCCACGGAGCCAACGTGATCGGCATCGAGCGCCAGCACAAGCTCATCACTCGGGTAATCAACGCCGACTCGTCAACCATCCTGCAGCAAGGTGACGTGTTGCTGCTCGACCTGTTCGCCAAGGGTGATGACCTGCGTAGCCTGTGCCAGAGCATGCAACTGGAACCCCTGCATTTCAAGGCCGCATACTTCATCGACCAGTCCCAGGAATTGGGCATGGCTGAAATTTCGTTGCCACCGGGTTCGCAATTGATCGGCAAGAGCATTCTGGAGCTGGGCTTTCGCAGCCGCTTCGGGCTCAACGTGGTCGGCCTGCGGCGCGACCAGCACGCCATCGAGGAACAGTTGCTCGAAGAGAAGCTCAAGCTCGGCGACACCCTGCTGGTAGTCGGACCGTGGAAGGCCGTGCGCCAACTACAAGGCAAGCCGCGGGATTTTCTGGTGCTGAGCCTGCCTGCGGAAATCGACCAGGTCGCGCCCGCCCGCGCCCGCGCGCCGTATGCGTTGATCAGCCTGGCGGTGATGGTGGGCCTGATGGTCAGCGGCGTCGTGCCTAATGTCATCGCCGCGCTGATCGGTTGCCTTTTGATGGGCGCCGGCCGCTGCATCGACATGAACAGCGCCTACCGAGCCATTCATTGGCAAAGCCTGGTACTGATCGTCGGCATGCTGCCCTTCGCCCTGGCTCTGCAGCAGACCGGCGGCATCGCCCTGGCGGTCACGGGACTGGTCGGTGTGCTCGGCGACGCGGGCCCCAGCGCGATCCTGGCGTGCCTGTTCGCCGTGACGGCAGTGATTGGCCTGTTCATTTCCAACACTGCCACCGCGGTGTTGATGGCGCCGGTGGCGATCAGTACCGCCGAACAGCTGGGGCTGTCGCCTTACCCCTTTGCCATGATCGTCGCCCTGGCCGCGTCGGCGGCGTTCATGACCCCGGTGTCGTCGCCAGTCAATACCTTGGTGCTCGGCCCAGGCCAGTATCGCTTCGCCGATTTCGTAAAGGTCGGGGTGCCGTTCACGCTATTGGTGATGCTCGTGAGCGTGGTGATGGTGCCTTGGTTGTTCGGGCTGTAGCGGCGTGCGTGCTGTGCGACGGCCAATCGAGAGGAGCAATTCCCTGCACGATACTATCCAATTGACATCAACCGGCATCTTCACGACACTGCCTGGATCCAGAATCAGGTACCCGCAGTCGTCGTCCTGGTTCCCGTCTCCGCCTGCCGGTCAAGCCACATGGTGACTCCAGCCCGTTCGCGCGTCGTGCCCTACCTACTGCTGCTGAGCCTGACCTTCGGGCTGACACTGGCCGGTATACTGGCCCGTCCAATCGAGTCGCTGTCGTTGTTCTGGCCGGTCAACGCGGTTATCGTCGGCGTGCTGCTGCGCGCTCCGCGCCTGGCCAGCGGCGCCGGATTCTCGCTGGTCTACTTGGCCATGGTTAGTGCGGACCTGGCCTGCGGCAGCCAGTGGCAACCAGCCCTGTGGTTCAACCTGTGTAACCTGGGAATGATCCTTGCGGCCTGGCGGTTGCTGGTGCGCCTACCCCGGGCCCACTGGCGGCTGCGTACGCCGCATGGTGTGCTATGCCTGTTCGGTGCCTGCGCCACGGGTGCAGCAGTGGCCGCCAGCCTGGCGTGCCTGGTAGCGACGCTCTGGTTCGAGCAATCCTTGTCGGCCACCTGGCTGGCCTGGTTCAGCGAACAGTTTTCCACCAGCATCCTGGTGCTGCCGGCACTGCTCACCGCGCCGTCTCCCGGTGCCTTGCTGCGCGGCGGCAGCCAGCCGATCGGTGTCGCCCCACTGCTGGTGCTGCTGGCGTGCCTGGCGATAAGCATTGCGCTGGGCGGTCCCGGCGCCATCGCCTATCCGATCGCCGCGCTGCTCTGGTGCGCCCTGATCTATACGCCATTCCTGATCGCCCTGTTGACGCTGCTGACTGGCAGCGCGTTGATCGTCGCTGTGGCCCAGCACCTCGTGCACTTCAGCGTGCCGCAGAGCGAGTTGGGCGTGACCACACTGATGTCGGCGCGCCTGGGCATCGCCATGCTGGTGCTCGGGCCGCTGGTGGTGGCCTGTGTCAGCCAGGCCAACCGCAGCCTGCTGAACCGCCTGGCGCACAAGGCCAACACCGATCACCTCACCGGCGTGCTCACGCGCAGCGCCTTCATCCAGCGCGCCACTGCATTGATGGAGGGCCGCCAGCGGCACGCACAGCCGCCGCCGATGGCCCTACTGATGCTCGACATCGACCATTTCAAGTCGATCAACGACCATCACGGCCATGCCGTCGGTGATCGGGTGCTTCGGCAGTTCGCCCGCACCATCGGTGATCAGTTGCATGGTGGCGAACTGTTTGCACGGCTCGGCGGCGAAGAGTTCGTCGTCGTGCTCCCGGGACAGTCGCCCGAGCAAGGCAAGTTCACTGCCGAGAGGTTGCGCCGCGCTGTGCAGGAGATGCAGGTAGATCAGTCCAACCAGCGTGTACGGATTACCACGAGCATCGGCCTGGGTGGCTGTGACGATCACGCCAATGGCGTGACCTTGGACGCCCTGCTGGCCCAGGCAGACCGGGCCCTTTATCAGGCCAAGGCCCAGGGTCGCAACCGTGTGGTACTGGCCGAAGAGCTGCGCCGAGTCGGCTGAGTCGGCCCGGCGTCAGCTCTTCAGATCAGGGTAGGATCAGCGCGTGAATGCCGGTTCAAGGCCAACGCTGGCTACATCGAGAGTGCCATGCCGGCGCCGTCCAACACTGTTCAATTTCTACACAATTTGACAAAGCCCGCCGAACATCTGGCTTACAGCGATTTATCCACAGACCTACCCACGATTTTTGTGGATTGTTTTTCCCTTGTAATACAGGCGCATCAGGACAGGCGCAACAAGGCTGTATTGGCCTGGCGAACCAGCTCGATCCACTCGCCGGCACTGATCACACCAGACCGCTCCAGCGCTTCGGCGCTGCGCAAGGCCTGGTCATAATCTTCTTCCTGCAAAGTACCTTCGCTCAGAAAACGGTCACGCCACGCCAGCATGGCTGAGGTGCCCTTCTTGCATTCCATATATCACTCTACTCCAAGGCAAATGGCCATCACGCTGAGGCGGGCCAGGGGTAAAAAGGTGCCGGAGGTTACACGAGTGCATTTAATTTGCGGGCCTTTGCCGATACCGTTTGTCAGCGAACTTTATTGATCGGACACGGTGGCTGCGCCAGAGACGTCAAGCCCGAGCAAGGCGCTTGGGCTTGAGGATAACGGTGGGAGTTCAGCCGGGCGGGATGGTGCCCAGCAAGCCGATCATAATGGTCAGCAGGAGAAATCCACCCAGGAACGCAGCGAGCTTTATCATCAGGACCTCTACAGAGCATTGGCGATACGGCGGGCATTACCGGCCCAGCATATGCCGCCTGAAAGGCTGGGCTCGAGACGTATTGTCGACCGCTGGCTGATACGGTGACAGATTCAGATTGGGGGGAAAAAAGCAGATCAGATCCGCGCCAGGACAACAGGACAACCTGCCTGGAGGGCCATGAGCCATGGCGTGCCAATTGCTGCGGAACTGTCAAAGCTCCATCACCATCTCGTGCCAAGCCATGCCACCATGTTCGGAGGCCGATGGCCGTACGTAGCGGTAGCCCATGCGCTCATACAAGCCGACGTGGCGGTCCTTGCACATCAAGTGAATGCTCTGCTTGCCTGCCGCGCGCATCTGGGCGATAAAGCGCTCCATCATCAGCCCGGCATAGCCCTGCCCCTGCTGCGCGGGATCGATCACCACCGACATGATCACCACGTTCGGCGCCTTGGGGTCATGCCCGACCAGTTCCTTGAAGGCCTCGTCCGACATCACCACCTCGTGGGCGCAGCCGCTGTTGATGAAGCCGATCACATGCTCGTCCAGCGTCATGATCAGAAACCCCTCTGGGTATTGGTCGATGCGCGTGGCGATCTTTTCCTGGGTGGCGGCCTCATCGCCTTCGTAAGCATTGATCTCGATCTGATAGCAGCGGGTAGCATCCTGCGCGGATGCTTGACGGAATACGAGAGTCGACATGGCGGCAATCCGGATGGGGGCGCCAGCAGGCGTCCGGGGTTGAAGTTCAAGGGTAGATGCTAAAAGAACTTCGCCCCAGTTGCGCCACAGTGGCCGCGATTTTTTTGCTGCCAAGCCTGCTTGAACTTGCCGCACAAGCCTAGTCAGGCACGCGCTTGCCGCCTTCAGTGGTGCCTTCTTTTTTCGCCGTGCGCTGCGCGGTGGTCTTTTTTTCATCCGTCGCTTGCGGATCAGGCCGTAGCGCATCGTTGTCCCGCTCGACCTCGCCGGGCGAGCGCTGGCTGGGGGTGCTGCCGGTGTCTTTTTTCATGGTGCCTCTCCGCGATGGGCTGTTCTGGTTCGATCGGAACCTGTGCGCAGAGGTTCAACAGCGACAAGCGCAGTGATTGACCTGGATCATCCTGACTGAATGCATGAACAGTTCTGGGCGGCAACCAGCAGTGTTACCGTATGACCAATTGATAGCGGCATGGATGCCATGGCTGGAGCCTCCCATGGACAGGTACCACGAAGCTGCCCTACGCCTGCAAAAATCCCTGCTGGACCTGCGCCGGGAAAGCCAACGCCTGCGCTCGATTGGCGAACTGGAAAAGGCCAACCGACTGGCGCAAGCCGCGGACTGCATGCAATCGATCCTGGACAATTCACCGCCGGGCTTGAAGCCGACGACGCTGCATTGATCACGCGGTACGATCGACTGCAAGCGGCCCCACCCCTGCATCAGGTTGGTCAGAGTGGCTGGTCGTATCGCCGGACTGCGGCGTTCCGACGTCCCGTCAAACCCGCTCCTGTGCTTCAGCGTCTACCCACAGTTTTATGTACGCCATAGAGCATTGTGGGAGCGTGCCTCGCCGCGATGGACTGCAAAGCAGCCCCTCTAAAGAGAGGGGCCGAACGCCATGAGCCAATCAGTGGACACAGCTCTGCGCAGCCACCGTGCCAACAGCGCGCGGTGGATGATGCGGCACGTTGTCGAAGACTACCCGCCTTGCCCGGCCCACACCCCACGCCAGCGCCCGCGTCATCGATTCACCGGGACGCGTGTCATGGGCCTCCTCATGCAAGGCCATGCCAGAGGCAGCATAAACGCCGATGAACATCTGCGTGGCACCGGTGCGTGAAAGCCGGACTTGCACATCGATGCGCGTGCCGTCATCAAGGGTCTCGTCGTGCGTTCGATGGTGAAGCGTTGGATCTGCCCATGACCAGAATCGGTCCCCACGTATTCTCATCCAACCCTCCTGCTACTTTGGTCTTATTGATTTTGTTCGCACCTCAACAATAGCGGAACAAAATGACTTAGCAATAGCAGCGGTTGGCGTGGTGAGAACGAATCGGACAACTGGGTATAAGCCGGACACGCGCGATCCAGGCCGACAGCCGCCAGCCTAGAGGGCAAACCTGGAGCAGGTGCCAAGCTGTTCAGCCGCTCACTCTGCGCCTGGTGGAATTCCATCCTTGTTCTTGTCCTTCAGTCGCTCCCGTTCTTCCTTCGTGGAGTGCGCGGGGACCTGGCTGTCCTTCTGCTGGTCTTTCTGCTGTTCAGTCATGACAATACAATACCTTGCGAGTGATGTGCATTGGGCACCTGGCGTGATGGCCAGTTCAAAGCGAAGGCATTCCAAGTATCGTGCCAGCGCAACGCACTCACCCCCTCAGAGCTGGAGCAGACCCACGGTCATCGGAGCAAGTGCTGCACAAGCGAGGCGTAACCATCCATGTAATTATCATTGCGAGCATCGGCTCGCGCCGCGGGAAGTTGAAAGATCAGTGTAAACCTACCGGTAAGTCGACGACGCAATCCCTTGGGCATTTCATAAGCAAAGTGAATAAGCCAAGAACCATCACCTAGCAAGAAAGTATCGCGCCGATAGCGCTCTACTTGCACTTCACTTATTCCGATTTCACGCGCGATCATTTCATTGGTTGGCTTGCTGTCCATCGGTAGCCCTATAGAGGTAGCTGAACGGTGTACAAGGCACTACTTGAATTTGGTAGCGCCGCTCTTGGTGATTGGCCGTTCATGAGCGGCTATCTTGCGAGCACGCCCCACACCCCAGGCGAGCGCCCTTGTCATGGATTCACCCGGACGAGTGTCGTAGGCCTCCTCATGCAATGCCATACCGCATGCGCCATAGACGCCGATGAACATCTGCGTGGCGCCAAGCCGCGACAGCCGGACCTGCACATCAATGAGCGTTCCATCCTCGAGCTCTTCGTCGTGAGTGCGATGGTGAAGGGTAGGGTCTGCCCAGTCCCAGAAAAGATCGCCTCTGTATCTCATGGCCGCACCTGTCCGGTTGTCGAGTTCATCCGCCGTTTGTTTACGATAACGGAACTACTGGCTTCGGCAACTGTATAGGCGGGGTTTGAAAGGGTGTTCAGACAATCGGTGGGCAATCCTTTACAGCCTCATACTCCTTGCACAACTTTGGTGCCTACGCAAGCCACGATTAGCCTGGGCAGCCGATGCGTGATACCTGCGTAACCGTGAGCAGGTCTCTGCATTGGTTATGCGAGTCCCAAGCGAGGTTGCCTCAGTAGCTTAGGCTGCCGCTGACGGTGCAGGTAGGCCAGCAGGCTTCCTGGCGCAAGAGTGCATTCGAAGAAGCCGGCGCAGGACCGGTTCATGAGCATCGAGCTCTGACTGGCCCTACAGGAGATAGGAGCCGGGCTGTTGCGCAGCGGCCCATTCATGCCGTCCCCGTCTCGGGGACCAGCTGTGTTTTTGTGTACACAAAAACGCAAAAAGCCCTGAATAATCAGGGCTTTGAAGATGGCGGAAGCGTAGAGATTCGAACTCTAGGATAGTTGCCCATCGACGGTTTTCAAGACCGTTGCCTTAAACCACTCGGCCACGCTTCCTTCGTTTTGCGGCGGCAATCATACCGTAATGTAACAAGCTGTCAAACTCTCTGTGTCGCCGGTTGCGGGGGCTCTGATATGCTCTTTGCATCCGAACGTTACAAAACCCACAGGAGTGTCGCCATGCGCGAACAGGATTATGCCCTTAACCACGGCCAGCAGGTCGAGCAGCAGGAGGTTAGCCGCGTCCTGCGCAACACGTACAGTCTGCTGGCGCTCACCCTCGCCTTCAGCGGTGCGATGGCCTTCGTCGCTCAGCAGATGCGGGTCGGCTACCCGAATATCTTCGTGGTACTGATCGGCTTCTACGGATTGTTCTTCCTCACCAACAAGCTGCGTGACTCGGCCTGGGGCCTGGTGTCGACCTTCGCCCTGACCGGTTTCATGGGCTTCATCCTCGGCCCTATCCTCAACCGCTACCTGGGCATGGCCGGTGGCGCTGAGGTGGTCAGCTCGGCCTTTGCGATGACCGCGCTGGTGTTTGGTGGCCTGTCGGCGTACGTGCTGATTACCCGCAAGGACATGAGCTTCCTCAGCGGCTTCATCACCGCGGGCTTCTTCGTCCTGCTGGGTGCCGTGGTCGCCAGCTTCTTCTTCCAGATCAGCGGCCTGCAACTGGCAATCAGCGCCGGCTTCGTGCTGTTCTCGTCGGTCTGCATCCTGTTCCAGACCAGTGCGATCATCCACGGCGGCGAGCGTAACTACATCATGGCGACCATCAGCCTGTATGTATCGATCTACAACCTGTTCATCAGCCTGCTGCAACTGTTCGGCATCATGGGTCGTGACGACTGACCGATTGCCGCGTGACAAGCCCGCTTCGGCGGGCTTTTTTATGGGCGCTCGGTACTACCCCTGGGCGGCAGCGGCCCGTAGAATGCGCTCCTTTTTCTTCGGGGCAGCTATCCCATGAGTTCCATCGAACAAGGGCCCGACGCGGACGCGGCCACCAATGAACTGGTCCTGGGCCTTGAGGACAGGCCACGGCCGCTGATCGGCATGCTGGCGGCGCTGCAGCACCTGCTCGCGATCATCGTGCCGATCGTCACCCCTGGCCTGCTGATCTGCCAGGCCTTGGGCGTTTCGCCACGCGATACCAACTTGATCGTCTCGATGTCGCTGGTCATCTCCGGCATTGCCACCTTCGTGCAGTGCCGCCGCTTCGGTCCGTTCGGGGCCGGCTTGCTAATCGTCCAGGGCACCAGCTTCAATTTCGTCGGACCACTGATCGCTGGCGGTGCGCTGATGGTCAAGCAAGGCACGCCGGTGGAGGGGGTGATGGCGGCGATATTCGGCGTGGTGATCGCGGGCTCCTTCGTGGAGATGGGTGTGTCGCGCATCTTGCCGTTCATCAAGCGCCTGATCACCCCGCTGGTCACCGGCATCGTGGTGCTGATGATCGGCCTGACGCTGATCAAGGTCGGCCTGATCAGCATGGGGGGTGGCTTTGCGGCGATGGGTAACGGCACCTTCGCCAATGGCGATAACTTGCTGCTGTCGGGTGTGGTGCTGGCCATCATCGTGGTCCTCAACCGGCTCCCGGTGGTCTGGATGCGCAGCTGCGCCATCGTTATCGCCCTGGCAGTCGGCTATGCCCTAGCCGGCTACATGGGCCGCCTGGACTTCACCGGCATGCACGAGGCGGCGCTGTTCCAGGTGCCGATGCCACTGCACTTCGGCCTGAGCTTCTCTTGGGCGCTGTTCATCCCAATGCTGGTGATCTACCTGGTGACCTCGCTGGAAGCGATCGGTGATGTGACGGCCACCAGCAAGGTCTCGCGCCAGCCAGTGGAAGGCCCGGTATGGATGCAAAGGATCAAGGGCGGGGTGCTGGTCAACGGCGCCAACTCACTGCTGGCCGGGGTGTTCAACACCTTCCCGAGCTCGATCTTCGCCCAGAACAACGGTGTCATCCAGCTGACCGGCATTGCCAGCCGCCATATCGGCATCTGGATCGCCGCCATGCTGGTACTGCTGGGCCTGTTCCCGAGCGTTGCCGGGGTGATCCAGGCGGTGCCGGAACCGGTGCTCGGGGGCGCGGCCATGGTGATGTTCGGCGCGGTAGCTGCCTCGGGCATCAATATCCTCGCCAGCACCCGCCTGGACCGCCGCGCCCTGTTGATCATCGCCGTGTCGCTGGCTTTGGGGCTGGGCGTGGCGCAGGTGCCGGAGTTCCTCGCGCACATGCCGGCCGCGCTGCGCAATGTGCTGGAGTCGGGGGTGGCTACCGGTGGCATCTGCGCCCTGGTGCTGAACTGGTTCCTGCCAGAGAGCCAGGAACAGGCCTGACGCCTGTCCTGACGCGACCGAAGCCCGCACCTGATTGCGGGCTTTTTGCTTTATCATGGCGGCAGATTTGCTGACAGAGCCTTTCATGAAATTCGCTATCGCGGTTTTTTCCCCGGCCCATGCGCCCTCCTCGCGCCGCGCCCTACGTTTTGCCCAAGCCGCGCTGGCCGGTGGGCACGAGATTGCCCGGCTGTTTTTCTACCAGGATGGCGTGCACAGTGCCTCGGCCAATGTGGTCGCGCCCCAGGATGAACTGGACGTGGCCGCCGACTGGCGCACCTTCATCGACGAACAGCAGCTCGACGCCGTGGTCTGCATCGCCGCCGCCCTGCGCCGCGGCGTGCTCAATGAAGAAGAAGCCAACCGCTACCAGCGCCCGGCGGCGAACCTGCCGGCGCCGTGGGCACTGTCGGGATTGGGTCAATTGCACGAGGCGGTGCAGCTGGCCGATCGTCTGGTCTGCTTTGGAGGCGATTGAATGGCCAAGTCCTTGTTGATTATCAGCCGTCAGGCGCCGTGGAGCGGTCCATCAGCCCGCGAGGCGCTGGACATTGCCCTGGCTGGCGGCGCCTTCGACCTGCCGCTGGGCATGTTGTTTCTCGATGACGGCGTGTTTCAGTTGAGCGGCCAACAGCGACCCGACCAGCTGCAACTAAAGAACCTGGCCGCCAACCTGCAGGCCCTGCCGATGTTCGGCGTCGAGGAACTGTTCGCCTGTGGCCACAGCCTCGCCGAGCGTGGCCTGTCTGCGGAGCGCTTCGAACTGCCGGTGCAGGTGCTGGACGCTGGAGCCTTGAGGGCCCTGATAGCCCGATTCGACCACGTGGTGACCCTTTGATGAGTACCTTGCACGTCATTGCCCATTCACCCTTTGGCGACAACCGTCTGGACAGTTGCCTGCGCCTGCTCGGCCCAGCCGACGCGCTGCTGCTGTGTGGCGACGCGGTCTACGCCCTGAATCCCGGCAGTACGCCGCAGCAGGCCTTGCAGGCGGCCGGCCTGGAGCAGCGCCTGTTCGCCCTCACCGAGGACCTGCAGGCGCGCGCCATCACCAGCGCGCTGGCCACGGCCGTGGACTATCCGGCCTTCGTCGCGCTTTCGCTGCACTACGACAAGGTCAATACCTGGCTATGAGTACCCTGACTGTCGGCGATCGGCAGATCGCCCTGGACAAGGATGGCTTCCTGGTCGACCTGCAGGATTGGTCCCGCGAGGTCGCCGAGGCCTTGGCCGGGCGCGAGCAGATCGCCCTGACCCCCGACCACTGGGATATCCTCGAACTGCTGCGCCAGTTCTACGAAGAGTACCAGCTGTCACCGGCCACCCGACCGCTGATCAAGTACACCGCGCTCAAACTGGGCGTGGAAAAGGGCAACAGCCCGCACCTCAACCGCCTGTTCAACGGCACTCCCGCCAAACTTGCCGCCAAGCTGGCGGGCCTGCCCAAGCCGACCAACTGCATATGACCGAACCCGCTGTTCCAATGCCCCGCCCGCTGACCCTGGAAACCCCGGCCGAACACCCCTTCGCCGAATTCGTGCGCATCCTCGGCAAAGGTAAGCGCGGCGCGCGTGGCCTGAGCCGCGAAGAAGCCCGCGCGGCCATGACCCTGCTGCTCGAAGGCAAGGTCGAGGATACCCAACTGGGCGCCTTTCTCATGCTGCTGCGGCACAAGGAAGAAAGCGCCGAGGAACTGGCCGGTTTCACCGAAGCCCTGCGCGCGCACCTCGCAGCCCCGGCTATCGCGATAGACCTGGACTGGCCGACCTATGCCGGCAAGAAGCGCCATCTGCCCTGGTACCTGTTGGCCGCCAAGTGCCTGGCCGCCAACGGCGTGCGCATCCTCATGCATGGCGGCGGCGCCCACACGGCCGGGCGCATGTACAGCGAGCAATTGTTGGCGCTGCTGCAGGTCCCGCTGTGCCGCGACTGGAACGCGGTGGCCGATGCCCTGGACAACCAGCAACTGGCATTCTTTCCGTTGCAGGATTGGGCGCCCCAGCTGCAACGGATGATCGACCTGCGCAACACTCTCGGCCTGCGCTCGCCGATCCATTCCCTGGCGCGGGTGCTCAATCCGCTATCTGCGCGCTGCGGCTTGCAGAGTATCTTCCATCCCGGCTACCAGGCGGTACATCGCGAGGCAAGCCGCCTGCTCGGCGATCGGGTCATCGTGGTCAAGGGCGATGGTGGCGAGATCGAGGTCAATCCCGATGTCATCAGCCATCTCTACGGCACCGCCGGTGGCGAGTCCTGGGACGAGGAATGGCCGGCCCTGAGCGTCCAGCGCCATGTCAAGCCGGCGAGTCTGCAACCTGAACACCTGTTGGCGGTGTGGCAGGGTGAGGCCAAAGACAGTTACGGTGAGCTCGCCGTGCTGGCGACCATGGCCTTGGCGCTACGCGGGCTTGGCCAAGACCGCGACCAGGCGTTCGCCACGGCCAAGCGCTATTGGAGCACGCGAAACGCCGGTTAACCTATCGATCAACTTGTGCAAAACCCCACAGTCTTTGCGCTATTTGTTCGAACGACTGCCCGTAGACTGGGTTCCAATGAGAATCAACTTCCAAGGAGTTCAGCATGGGCCTTTTGATCGATGGCCGCTGGCAAGACCAGTGGTACGAGAACAGCAAGGACGGCGCTTTCCAGCGGGAAAACGCCCAACGTCGCAACCCGCTGCCGGCCGCCGAAGCAGGCCGCTATCACCTCTATGTGTCGCTGGCCTGCCCCTGGGCCCACCGCACCTTGATCTTCCGCGCGCTCAAAGGCTTGGCGCCGTTGATCGACGTGTCTGTGGTCAGCTGGTTCATGGGCGAGCAGGGTTGGACCTTCGACCAGCAGAAAGGCTCGAGCGGCGATGCTCTCGACGGCCTGACCTACCTGCATCAGCGCTACACCCTGGACGACCCGAACTACACTGGCCGGGTGACGGTCCCCGTGCTGTGGGACAAGCAGGAAAAACGCATCGTCAACAACGAGTCGGCTGAGATCATCCGCATCTTCAACGGCGCTTTCGACGAACTGACCGGCAACCGCCTGGACTTCTACCCCGACCCCCTGCGACCGGTGATCGATGCACTCAACGAGCGGATCTATGCGGCCGTGAACAACGGCGTGTACCGGGCCGGCTTCGCCACCACCCAGCAAGCCTATGAGCAAGCCTTCGATGCGTTGTTCAGCGAACTCGATCACCTCGAAGCCCTGCTTGGCCGCAAGCGTTACCTGGCGGGCGAATACTTGACCGAGGCCGATGTGCGCCTGTTCACCACCATGGTGCGTTTCGATGCCGTGTACTTCGGGCACTTCAAGTGCAACCTACGGCGCATCGCCGACTACCCGAACCTCTCCAACTGGCTGCGTGAGCTGTACCAGTGGCCAGGCGTCGCCGAGACGGTGAACATGGAGCATATCCAGAAGCACTATTACATGAGCCACAAGACCATCAACCCCAATGGCATCGTACCTAAGGGACCGCAACAGGACTTCACCGTCACCCACGACCGCGATCGTTTGCCTGGCCATGGGATCTGGCACAAGACCGGCGCTTGAGGCGGCCGATTGCCGCGAGGAACAGAAGAGAGTGTGACGGGGCGCCCTGCGTTACGCGAAGCAGGGTGCTGGCATCAAGGACAGTGGGGAGACGGCCCTGAGCGGGCCGTTTTACGGCGCGGTGAGGCACCGGCCAGTGGGTGGCCTGGGAAAAGCACTCACTTTTCCTCCAGTACCTGCTTGCCCTTGACCGCCTTCGGCCCACGAATGGCCCACACCAGCAGCCCGATAACCGGCGCATAGACGACGAAGATGATCCACAGCATCTTGCGTTCTGCCCTGCGTTCGCTGCCGATGATGTGCCAAATGGCCCAGATTTCCAGCAGGATCAGCAGGGCGGCGAGGATGATCCACATCGTTCCGATTTCCATTGAGCATTCTCCGTCAGTGTGTACTGCGTTTGGTGCCCAACAGCGCCAAGGGTTCCGTCGGATGTAGCCGCGCCAGGGCGTTGATGCGCTCGCTCTTGTCTACTGTGTAGCATATGCAGCGTTATCTTGCGTACGTGTGCCTTGCTCCGTTCGTGGTGCCACCTGCGCCAGGGCCGCCTTGAGGGCATCGGCGCTGTCGTATTCGCGCTGCGATACCAGTGCGCCCTGCTGCAGTTGCAACCACAGCACCTTGGCTTCGCTGCCTGGATAGCGGCTGGCCACCTGGCCGTCGCGGTCGAGCAGCACGCGATAGCTGTAGTCGCGCATGGCCGGGATGGCGAACAGTTTGCTGATCAGCGCAGGCATACGCTGGATATCGGCGACGAACACCGCGTCGCGCACCTCCAGATAGCCCTTGGGCTGGTCTGCCAGGGCGGCCTTGACCAGCTTGGCGCCGTCCATGTCCCGGGCGACCAGCAGGATGCGCGTCTGCGGTTGCAGGGTGTAGGCCTGATCGTGCTGGTCGAGCAACGTCCAAGGCTTGAGCTGCTCGCCCGGCTCAAGGGCCTGGGCCATTATCGGAAGCAGGCTCAACAGCAGGGCAGCGGCGTATTTCATGGCGTCACTCTCGCAAGGTCTAAGGGGTGGCGCCAGCATAGCCGATGGTGTGGATGAGTTGCCCAGTTGTGTTTCCACGGCCCTCGCCGCACACTCCTCGCCGCTCAGCACCTGCCACGGAGACGTACGTGCCCACAGCCCGTCAATTCAGCAAGAAGAGCAGCACCTCGAACATGCTGCGGCTCAAGTCCGCCACTGGCGAGGCACAGGCGCCCTATCGGGTCGGTTTCGTCCTGCTCGAACATTTCTCGATGGCAAGCTTTACCGTGGCCATGGACGTGCTGGTCACCGCCAATCTGCTGCGCGCCGACAGCTTCCACTTCGCGCCGTTGTCGCTGAGCGGCGAGCGTGCGCTGAGCGACCTGGGCCTTGAGCTGATCGCCAGCGAACTTGAACCGCGGTCGCTGAGGGACCTCGACCTGCTGCTGATCTGCGGCGGTCTGCGCACACCGCTGAAGTACCCGCAGCTCGACCGCCTGCTGAGTGACTGCGCCGCCCAGGGCATGGCCCTCGGTGGCCTGTGGAACGGCGCCTACTTTCTTGCGCGCGCGGGGGTGCTGGTTGACTACGACTGCAGCATTCACCCCGAACAGCGGGCCAGCCTTGCCGAGCGCAGCCCGCAGAGTCGACCGATCCCGACCAGTTTCACCCTTGATCGCGATCGCCTGACGGCAGCTAGCCCCAATGGCGCCATGGAACTGATGCTCGGCCTGCTTCGGCGCCAGCACGGCGATGGCTTGGCCGAAGGTGTCGAGGAAATCCTCTCGTTCTCCGGGGCGCGTTATCGCCAGGTCGGGCCGGGCGCGAAAAAGTCCATGAGCCTGCAGTTGCGCACCATTGTCGAGCTGATGGAAAACAACCTCGAGGAAATCCTCAGCCTCGACCAACTCGCCGCCTATAGCGGCCGTTCCCGACGGCAGATCGACCGGCTGTTCCAAGCCCAGCTCGGCACCTCGCCACGGCGCTATTACATGGAACTGCGCATCACCAAGAGCCGCCGCCTGCTGCAGTACGCCGACCTGTCGGTGATGGATGTGGCCGTGGCCTGCGGATTCGTCTCGGTGTCGCACTTCAGCAAGTGCTATGCGGCGTACTTCGGTTATCCGCCATCCCGCGAGCAACGCCTGGGCGTCTGAGCGGCGCTCACCTCATCAGCCCTAGGTGGCTCATCCAATGCCTGGAGCGCCAGTGCGGCCAGCAACAACCACTGGGCGCTGGCCCACCAGAACGAAAGCTTGCGCCAAAATCGCTAGAGAGCCGCGGCGCGACTAACTCTCATGGCAGCCGCCGGTGGCATAGGTGAGGTACTGCACGCTTTGCTCCTGTCCCTGGGAATCGAGGTAGACCATGCGCGTGTTGACCACGCCGCAAGCCGGGTACTGATCGTCCTGCACTGACAGCACCTGCTTCACATCCAGATAGTCGCCGTACCGGTACTGCATCGTCTGGGCGCTGTCGTTGGCGTGGGCCGCGAGGACGCCGACGCTGAACAGGGCGAAGAGGCTGGCGTTGGCGAAGGTCTTGAAGTTCATGATGGAGCTCCTTGCGTGGGGCGTTAGACAGGAGATGCCGATGCGATCGAGCGACATTTCACGCCTGGCAGGTATCGCCCCTGTGTCCCGCACCAGCCCGGGTGCATACGCCTGTATCTGTCGCCTCCCTAAATACACTGCAATACAAACGTCGGCAGGCAAGCACCTGCCCGCTAGTTAAACTGCGCCATCGCCATTGAAACGGGACACGCCAGATGGAGCATGTCGATCACATCCTGATCGTCGACGACGACCGCGAGATCCGCGAGCTGGTCGGCAATTACCTGAAAAAGAACGGCCTGCGCACAAGCATCGTCGCCGACGGTCGACAGATGCGCGCCTTCCTCGTGGCCAATACCGTCGACCTGATCGTCCTCGACATCATGATGCCGGGCGACAACGGTCTGTTGCTGTGCCGCGAACTGCGTGCCGGCAAGCACCGCAACACGCCGGTGCTGATGCTTACCGCACGCAACGACGAAACCGACCGTATCATCGGCCTGGAGATGGGCGCTGACGACTACCTCACCAAGCCCTTCTCGGCCCGCGAGCTCTTGGCGCGGATAAACGCCGTGTTGCGCCGCACGCGCATGCTGCCGCCGAACCTGACCATCAGCGAAAGCAGCCGACTGTTGGGTTTCGGCCAGTGGCGCCTGGACACCACCGCGCGCCATCTGCTCGACCCCCAAGGCACCCTGGTGGCCCTGAGTGGCGGCGAGTACCGTCTGCTGCGGGTGTTCCTGGACCATCCGCAGCGGGTGCTCAGCCGTGAACAGTTGCTCAACCTCACTCAGGGCCGCGAGGCGGATATCTTCGACCGCTCCATCGACCTGCTGGTCAGCCGCCTGCGCCAGCGCCTGGGGGATGACGCCCGTGAGCCAGCATGCATCAAGACGGTTCGCAGCGAAGGTTATGTATTTGCCTTGGCCGTGCAACTGCTCGAGACTCCCGCATGAAACCCCAGCCGCGCTGGCCGCGGACGCTGGCCTCGCGTCTGGCGCTGATCTTCTTGACCGGTCTGGTACTCGCCTATGGCTTGTCGTTCGGTCTGCAGTTCTACGAGCGTTATGTCAGCGCGCGCTCGATGATGCTGAGTAACCTGGAGCTGGACGTGGCCACTTCGGTGGCCATTCTCGATCGCCTGCCCGCCGCCGAACGCGCGGCATGGCTGCCGCGCCTGGAACGGACGACCTACCGCTATCGCCTGGACGACGGCCAAGCCGGCCAGACGATGCCCAGCGCGGACCCACCCATGGCCGCGGAGTCGATCATCAAGGCCATCGGCCAGCAATACAGGCTGAGCTTCCAGGCGATCCCCGATACCCGCGCGCACTTTCAGACACACCTGCGCCTGGCTGACGGTGCTCCCTTGACCATCGATGTCACGCCTGCCCTCGTGCCGCTGGCCACCTGGCTGCCAGTGGTGCTGCTGATCCAGCTGGCCGTACTGCTGTTCTGCACCTGGCTGGCGGTGCGCACCGCGATCAGCCCGCTGACGCGCCTGGCACGGGCCGTGGACAACCTCGACCCCAACGCTCCGGGAGCACGCCTGGACGAAAGCGGGCCGCGCGAGGTGAAGTACGCAGCGGTGGCCTTCAATGCGCTGCAGGCGCGCATCGCCGCTTACCTCAAGGAGCGCATGCAGTTGCTGGCGGCCATTTCCCACGACCTGCAGACCCCCATCACCCGCATGAAGCTGCGTGTCGAGGTCATGGACGACGGCATCGAGAAGGACAAGCTCTGGAGCGACCTGGACGCCATGGAGCACCTGGTGCGCGAGGGCGTGGCCTACGCCCGGAGCATGGACAGCAGCACCGAGGCCAGTTGCCGGGTCGACCTTGATGCCTTCCTCGACAGCCTGGCGTTCGACTACCAAGACAGCGGCGCCCAGGTGGCGCGTTGTGGCAGCACCGAGACGTTGATCGAGACCCGCCCACACGCCTTGCGCAGAGTGCTGGTGAACCTGCTGGACAACGCCCTGAAGTTCGCCGGCGCGGCGCAGCTCGAGGTGCTGTGCGGTCAGGGTGGCAGCACCTTGATCCGTGTGCTCGACGATGGGCCGGGCATCCCTGCCCATGCGCTGGACGAAGTGCTCAAGCCCTTCTATCGCGTGGAAAGCTCACGCAACCGCAGCACCGGCGGCACCGGGCTGGGCCTGGCGATCGCCCAGCAGCTGACCCTGGCGATTGGCGGCACGCTAACCCTGAGCAATCGCGAGGGTGGAGGATTGTGCGCGCAGATAGAACTGCGCGCGGTGTCTTAACATGGCCAGATCATTCCTGTCCCCACGATGCTACACAGAGATACATAACCCCCGCTTGCCGACACACTGCAGATAACCCAATCCCCCAGACTCCCAGCACCGCAAGCGATGGCCCTCGCCGTCGCCGGTTGCCTCGGGAGCCGTTCGTGAAAGCCATCGCCCTGCCATCAGGCTGGAACCGTTCATGGCCCTCGCCGCACGGCTCCTGGCCATGACCGCGCTGACCCTGGCCGCCATCGACTCCAAGCTCACCACCCTGCTGGCCCAGCGCACGCATTGCGCCCGCGCCCTCTCCTGCTAATACAAGGAATGCCGATCATGCTGACCTTCACACGTCCGCTTCATGCCCTCGACCGTTTTGGCACCTGGAGTGCCGACCTGCCGCTGCGGCTGTTCCTGGCCTGGGAGTTCTTCGAATCCGGGTGGGAGAAGTTCAACGGCGAGAACTGGTTTGCCCATGTTCAGTCGAGTTTCCCCTTCCCTTTCGACCTGCTGCCGGCGGGCCTGAATTGGCAGCTGTCGATGTGGGCCGAACTGATCTGTCCGCTGCTCTTGCTGCTAGGGCTGGGTACGCGCTTGTCGGCACTGGTGCTGATGGTACTGACCGTGGTGGCGATCGCTACCGTGCATTGGCCGACGAACTGGTCAGGGCTGACCGAATTGGCGCAAGGCTATGCGATCACCGACCAAGGCCATGGCAACTTCAAGCTGCCGCTGATTTACTTGGTGGCATTACTGCCACTGCTGCTCAAGGGCGCGGGGCGCTTGAGTATTGATCACTGGCTGCGTCACAAAGCGTAGAAAGATCGCGTGGCCAAGTCGGCATCTGCGACTCGTCCCGCGATCCGCCTCATACCGTTCCGATGATGATGCCTTGCCTGCGCAACTGCTCCAGCATCTGCAAACCTTGCCGCTGCACCTCTTCGCCGCCGAGCGCCTGCAAGCGCTCGCGTCCGGTCCCCGACAGCCCAGCCAGTAACTGATACGTCAGCGGCGTCAGGCGAGCGAAACGCACCTCGAATTCGGCATCGCGGTACACCAGCAGCAACGTCGGCGCCTCGGGCATTACCTTTGGCTGGTAGCCTGGACAGATCCGCTCCACGGGCCAGCGATAAGCCAGCGGGCGCGCCAGGCACGACAGCAACGGCACGCCGCCGAGCAGGTCGCCGTCAGGGGTGTGCGCGGGATCCTGCGCATCGCTCAGGTACAACTGCGCCTCGATCCACTCGTAATGAGCCAGCTCCACCTCCCAGGGGGCGTCCGGCTCGATCTGCTGCAGATAACATACGAACTCCGCGCCAATCTCTGTGAACAATGGCGTCTGACAGCGATAGCAGGCATAGAAATCGTGCACGCGCGCATGCCAGCGGGACTCGCCGAGGGTCTGGCGCAACACCGGGAAGCTGCCAGCCAGCAGGCCTTCAATGGCGTTGTAGAACAGCTCGCGGTACACCTGCAGGCGCCGCGCCTCAAGGCCTGGGGGTGGCACCTGGCCCTCCGGATCACGCAAGTGGCGGGCCAGGGTGAATTGCTGGTCGCGCAATGTATCAGGCATGGTGTTCACTCCTGGCGGCCTGTTGCACGGCGCGGATGCGCGCGACCTCAGCGGCTAGTTCGGCCAGTGAGGGGTAATTGAAATCTCGCTCGAGGACCGTGGGGTGCACGCCGAAGCGCTGGTAGGCGGCGGCAAGCAGGTCCCAGACAACGTCTTTGACCGGGGCGCCATGAGTGTCGATCTTGAGATCAGGGGCGTGATCGTAATGACCAGCAACATGCAGGCCGGCCACTCGCCCCAAGGGCAGCCCCTGGAGAAACGCCGCCGCGTCATAGCGATGGTTGCAGGCGTTGACGAACAGGTTGTTGACGTCCAGCAGCAGGTCGCAATCGGCTTCGTCCAGTACTGCTCGGATGAACGCCAGTTCGCTCATGGCCTGGTAGGGCGCGGCGTAATAACTGACGTTTTCCACGGCGATACGCCGGCCCAGGTGGTCTTGGGCCTGGCGAATCCGTGCGGCGACATGCATGACCGCTTCGTCGGTGAAGGGGATGGGCATTAGGTCGTAGAGATGGCCGTCGTCGCTGCAGTAGCTCAGGTGTTCGCTGTACAGACGCACCTGGTAGTGGTCAAGGAAGGTGCGGGTCTTGTCCAGGAAGGCCACGTCCAGCGGCGCGCTGGCGCCCAGTGATAGCGACAGTCCATGGCACGCGATGGGAAAGCGCTCAGCCAGGCGTGCCAGCCCCTGGCCGTAGGCGCCGCCCACCCCGATCCAATTTTCCGGGGCGCATTCGAGAAAATCCACCGCATCGTCCACCATCATCAGCAAGGCTGGCAGCATGCCACGACGCAGGCCCAGGCCGGTACGCAGGGGTTTGTCTTGGGTCTTCATGCTTTCTCCAGAACGCAGCACGCCCCGCCTGGCCAGCAGACGGAGCGCACGCTTACAAACAGAGCTCAGGACTTGCCATCGGATTTGGCGCTGCTGCCACACTTGCCCTCGCCGCATTTGCCTTCTGCCTTGTCGGCCTTGCCGCTGGCACCGCATTTGCCTTCGCCACACTTGCCTTCGCCCTGGCTGGCCTTACCGCTGCCGCCGCACTTGCCTTCGCCGCATTTACCTTCGGCCGGCATCTTCGCCGATGCCAGTTGGTAGCCCTTGGGCATGGGCTCGGCGGCAAAGGCGCTGTTGCCCAGTACCAGACCGCCGACGAGGGCCGCGCCGAGCAGACCTAGGGTGTTGTGAGTGCGTGTCATGGTGATGCTCCACTGTGGTTGAGAGTGGAGCCATTTCGCCGCAACCATGTGTCGCGGGTGTATCGCGCAGCGGGCGCTTTTGTATGACAAGTGCGGCAAACGGGGGACGGGATACAGTACGTTACGCAGGGCGAGGACGCGCAAGGCACCCACGCCACCACAGGGGCTCAGTCCTCCAGCGGCTTGGGCGGGGCTGCAGGTTTGGCGGGTTTGGCAGGCTTGGTCGGTTTGCTGTCCTTGGCGGTCTTGCTGTCAGTGGTGCTGGCTACCGGTTCCGGCGCGGTCACCGCCTTCTCGGTCGCCGGCAGTGCGTCAACGGCCGTGAGAACCACCTGGGGCTCGATTTTCTCGCCGCTGTCGTCATCCTTGAGCATGTGCCGTTCACCGTCCTTACCCACCAGAATCACCTTGGTGCCCTTGCTCGCCCCAAGCTTGAGCTCGCGAATCAGCGCCATGGTGGTCTGCTGCTCGAGGTTCTTGTCCTCGCGCTTGCCGACCATGCCCGCGACGCTGTAGATCACCAGACTGCGTTCTTTGAAGGCAGCCTGGGTCGCGGGATCCTTCAGCGCCTCGGTCAGTCCGCGGAGGGTGGGGTCGGCGGTACTGGGCGCGATAATGACCAATGGCCGTGCCTTGCCCAGTTCCTGGACCAGAGGGCCGTCGCTGTCGGCCGCGAATACGGGGCCGGCAGCAATGCACAAGGCGGCGAGAGTCAGTGACCGGACGAGCATGCGCATCTCCTTAAGGTTTCCATAACTCAAAGACTACAGAACGTGACGAAAAATCCGATGAAGAGCCTAAACCACTCGCACCTTCGAGTGGTCGCGGCAAAGTAACTTCCGATTACCAGACTTTCCTTGTACCCGCTAACCGGGGTGGCTCCTGTCTTTGAGCATAGCCCAGCCGCTCGCGGATGAAACCTGGCGTTACAGCCGCAAGCACCCTCCACGCCCGGCCGTTGGATGGCTATGAGGGGTTCAGCGGACTGCGATGGCAGGCTCCTCCGGCGCCACCTCCAATGCCTCAAGCGTCAGCGCGATCATCAGGTCGTGTCGCGCTGCCCGCTGTGCATCCCTGATGAGGTTCGACTGCTGCAACTGAACGTCCTCAGGCAACGATCGATCTTCCAGCAACACCGCCAGACGATGCTGGAACGGCTCATCCACGCGGCCGAAGCGCACAGGATGCGTACGCTCCAGATGGGTCTGCCAGAACTCCCGATCCACCAACGACTGCGCCAGCCGCTCCTGGGTCTCATTATCCAGGATCTGGGCACGGACCTGAGCGATGCGGCTGGCACTGACGCCTGCCAGGGGGCCAAAGCTCATGTCGGTCGTTTCGATGGGCAGGTCTAGGCTTTCGCGCAGGCCCAGGCGGTACGCAAGCCCCACCTCGCTCTCATCCGGATGTCCGCTACGGGTATGGATATCCTGGGCGACGAGGCGATCGACCTCGTCCAGGCGCCACAATTGTCTGCCCAGGTGGAGCAAGGCTTGCTGCGGCTGACCCTCGGCATTGTTGAGGGCGCGCCAAACCAGCACCTTCACTTCCAGATTGCTGAAACACCAGGCCGCCCCGTCCTGGCACCCCCATTCCTCGTTTGCCACGGCGAACAGTTCTTCACGCAAGGTTGGGTTCTCCGCCATGACCAACAGCAGGTTCAGCACCCTGTCAGCCATGGCTCGGGCATTTCGCTGGAAGTCTGCGGACTGCAGGAGTTGCCGCAATACGCGCAAGAACCGCTCGGCCCTTTCACCCACATCCACCACATCCCAGCGCGAGATCAAGGCACCCCGATAGCGTGGGTCGACGGCATCGGCCCATAACTCCCGAGGATGGATCGGCACTTCCTGGTCCACGCCTTGCGCCCCCTGCTCGTCAAGGTCGCGAAGCGTAAAGCGCAAGCGCAGCGCCTCCTCCTCTGCCAAGGGATTGCCGCTAAGCATCACTCCACGGCGCAATTGCGCAGCCGCCCCATAGAATGACTCGGGCAAGCGCGTGATCAGGTTGTTGCGCAGGTCAGCCTGCGTCAGCAACGGACTGTCCAGCAGCGCGTACGGCAGATCGCTGATTTGGGTATTGCGCAAATTGAGCATGCGCAAACGGCGCATACCGCTCAAGGAAAAGGTGCGGCCCAGCGGGTTGTGGGACAGGTTGATCCACTCCAGTGACTCGCAGCTGGCCAAGGTCGCGGCTTGCCCGGCATCGAGGGTGATGCGGTTGTTGGTCAGGCTCAGCTCGCGCAGCTGGGCCATTTGCAACAGGCCTTGGGGAAGCCGGGTCAGACGATTGCCACCAAGGTCCAGCAGGCGCAGGCCGCTGAAAGCGTCGAGGAAGCTCGCCGGCACGCTGTGCAGCCCCATCTGCAAAAGCACCAGCTCGGAAACATGGGCAAAGCTGACGTGCGCCGGGAGCTCGGGCAGAATCTGTGGCCTTGCGGCGTACAGGATGAGGCGAATATTCGTGCCGGGTCCATTGAGTGGGTCGCCGACGGTTATCCGGCGCTGCCAGCAGCTGAGCAGGGTGTTGTGGACGTAACGCCGCTCATCCCGGACCCGCTCACTGCTGGCCTGTCCAGCCCAGGCTTCGAGGCTTCGGGTCAACGCATCCAGCTCCTGGACGAGCTGACGCAGAACGCTTTCGACCTGGCGGCCGGAGCGCTGCACGTCATCTGCCCAGGCCAGTACCTGGGCATCGCTGTAGGTGGGGTACACCTCTCGCACGCTGCTGAACAAGGCCCGCGACCGACCCGTTCGCGCACCGCTTGCTGGCAACCGGCCGCTTAACGGATAACCGAGCCTGCCGTCGGCCAGTCGCTGAGGAAAACGGAAAGCGCCAGCGCGTTGATCCCGCCCCAACAGCTTCTCGACCTGCGGGCGCCGTTGCACGGCCTGGCGTGCCAACAGCACCCTGAGGTTGTGCGCGAATGGCTCACCGATGCCCATGGCCTCACGCTGGCGGTGGTGGTAAGCGGCGGCCATGACCTCGAACAGCTCGCCCGGCTCGTCGATGGCGCGGCCGTGCACATCAAGCCGCTGGAACTTGCCGTTTAGATGCACCAGGTCGAAGGCCTGCTCACCTTCTTCGGTCGACAGCAACAGGGGGCCGTCCGCGTAGCCCTCAAACAGTCGCCAGCGTACCCCCACATGACTGCCTGGCAGGTGTTCGAGCATGCCCATGGCGACCCGTGCCAGATCGGCATTCTGCGGCGTATCAAGATGCAGCGCCTCGTATACCCTGATCACGCGGATGCGCAGGCTGCTCGTCCTGGCCGCCTCGGCCAGGCGCAACGCAACGCGCCCACTGTCGAGCAGGCGCTGACGATCGACAGCGCTCGCGGTGCGTAGCAGTTCGCGCGCGGCTCGGCCATGCAGGCTCGGGAACACGCGGCGCAACGCCGCGACGCCCGGGCTTTCACTGTCCTCGGTGCCGTCATAGAGCCGTTGGAACAAGGCTCGGCGCTGGGCCCAGGTGAGCTCGGCGAACGCCTGGCCGGCGTGTGCGGCATTCCCCGCCAAGGCCCGGGCATGCTGCAACGCCGTGCCCTCGACCTGCTCCCCCGCGCGCAGGCGGCTGACCAGCTGGCTGATGCGCATGTCCAGCGCGGCACGCATCACGCTGTCGACCAGCTCGGCCTGTGGTGCGCGCCCCTGCACATGCAGGGCTCTGAGGTGGTCCACCTGCATGCCATGGGCCGTCAGGACCTGATCGATTCTGTCGTCGTCCAGTTCAGCAAAGCGCCCACCGAGGCGGCGGAACATGCGGTACGTGTCGTTCCATTGCAGCGGTTGCTCGGACCACAGCCGCCAAGCACCGGCCCCGTTGTGGCACAGCAGCGGCCCATGGCCGCCCTGGGGGCACAGTTGCCACGGACCTTCCGCGGTACCCGAGGCGCCGGCACGCTGTGTCACGGCATAGTACTGCCCGTCCATTTCGATCCAGGCCTGCGCGCCCAAACGGTGAATACCTTGGGCATCGGCAACCGCCTCAGGCGGCGGCGCTTCGCTACGAAAGGGCGCGAGGTCACCGTTCCACAGCTTCGTCGTGCCGTCTTCCAAGCGCGCCGGCACCAAGTCATCCACCACCGCCGAGCGGCTCCAGAGCCTGCGCGCCACACCGAGGCCGGCCGCCGTGCCCCCTATCATGGCGAGGTCGGTGGCAACGTTCATCAGATGATCGAGCGCCTCGCTGGTATCGCCCTCGTGCCACGCCTTGACGCCATGGAAAACCTCGCCCAGCAGCGACCAGGCGCTCGCCGCCAGCAGCACCGCACCGAGCGTCGGCACGAACAAACCCGCCAGGTTGAGCAGCGTCCGACCCTCAGCGGCCAGACGCCGGGCGTGCTCGCGCTGGACTTGACGATCGACCTCGGCCACCGGCACCGCGATCATCGCCGCATCACCCTTGATCTGGCGAATACGGGCAGCCGCCAGGCTCTCGAACAACGGTGCCGGATAAGCGTGCATGTGCTCTTGCAGGCTGATGTTGGCAAGGTCCGACACCCCCTCATAGCCTTCGATCACGCAGGCAAAGAAACGCTGGCTGTCACGCCGGCGCACGAAGCGACTGAAGAAACGCTGATACTCGGGTGTGCGTAGGCGCTTGCCCAGGTCGTTGGCGAAATGGCGCAGGTCCGCGAAGGCACTCCAGGCGCCCTGCGGATTCCCTGGGATGTGTACCAGCACGCGCCGGGAGGTGTTGCGTAACAGGCCCTCATCGATGACATCCAGCACGACGATCTGCTCCAGGGTGCAGCCCAGCAGGCTCAACTGCTTGGCTACCACCGGGCAATCGTCCACGCGCACGGGCTGACGCAAATGGCACAGCTGCACCAGCGCACGGTGTTCGCTGTCGCTCAGTACGCCTTTGAGCCGGCCGATATGGGCATCCACCAGCATGCCGTAGCGCTGCGCGCGCGCCAGCAGCGACGCCACGTTTTGCGCAGGCTCGCCCGCCTGTACAGCAGGTTGCAGAACGGTGTCCAGATGACGCTGATATCGCCCCCCCACGTCAAGCTCGCGGCACAGCGCGGCGAACTCGATGGCCGAGGGCGGCCTCACCCTGCCCTCGCGCGCATTCAACAGACGATTGCCCCGCGGTTGTCCACCGGGCTCGGCCTCCGCGAGCGTGAAATTGCGCAGCGCCGCCTCGAGCAAGGGCATCTGGCCATACACCACTTCGGTCAGATGTGCGCCCACCGGCTGAGCATTGATGATCGGCTCACGATGCCCCACCCGAAATGTCCAGCGCGGCACATCGAACGCAGCGCCGAAGCGCGCTTGCAGGGCATCTTGCAGCGCTGGCAGTGCGAAGCGGTCGATACGCTCGATACGCGCCAGCACCGCGCTCACCTGCTGATGAAAATACAGACTGAGGCTCATTGCCTCCCCGAGCGCTGTCACCTGCTCGACGCTGGCCGCGCGCAGCCACACCGGCAAGCACTTGCCGATGATGTCGTCCTGAAAAGCTTCGTCTGTCCTGGGTGGGGTGGTTTCCCCAAGTGCCTGATTTTGACTGGTGTCCATGGTCCGCATCTTCCTCTGATTACTGAAGACGCGAAGCTAGGTGCCAGTGAGCGAGCCACGGCGCTACATAGCTAGCACCCCGGATCAGAACAGCGGCAGTTGGCGGTTGATCAATGCGGTGAAATCATCCTGGACAAACGGCAGGATGGCATCGGCGATCGGTTGCAGCTGTCGGCTCAGGTAATGCTCATAGTCGACCGGCGACTGGCGGTTTTCCAACGGTTCAGGTCCGCTCACGGTCATCACATAGCGAATCCAACCGCCGTTCTGATATTGCCGTGGGCGCTTCTGGCGCGCGTTGTACTCGTCGGCCAGGCGGGCCGCGCGCACGTGCGGCGGGACATTGCGCTGGTAGTCGGCGAGCGGCCGGCGCAAGCGCTTGCGGTAAATCAGCAGCTCATCCTGCTCACCGGCCAGGGTACGCCGTACGTACTCGCACAGGTACTCGCGGTACGGCTGGCGGCGGAAGATGCGCGAGTACAATTCCTGCTGGAACTGTCGGGCCAGCGGGGACCAATCGGTACGCACCGACTCCAGGCCCTTGAAGACCATGTCGTCCTCGCCATCGGCACCCTGCACCAGGCCGGCATAGCGCTTCTTGCTACCCTCGTCGGCCCCGCGGATGGTCGGCATGAGGAAGCGCTTGTAGTGGGTCTCGAACTGCAGCTCCAGCGCGCTCTCCAGGCCCAGGCTGTCACGCAGGTGCTCGCGCCACCAGGCGTTGACCTGGGCCACCAGCGATCGGCCGATGCGCGCGGCATCGGCTTGGTCGTGGGCCTTCTTGAGCCAGACGAAGGTCGAATCGGTGTCGCCGTAGATGACGTCGTAGCCCTGGGCCTCGATCAGCTCGCGGGTACGGCGCATGATCTGATGTCCACGCAGGGTAATGGACGAGGCCAGGCGTGGATCGAAGAACCGGCAACCACTGGAGCCAAGCACGCCGTAGAAGGCGTTCATGATGACCTTCAGGGCTTGCGACAACGGGGCGTTGCTCTCGCGCTTGGCCGCTTCGCGCCCCTGCCAGACCTGCTCGACGATCGCTGGCAGGCAGTGACGGGTACGCGAGAACGAGGCGCCGCGAAAACCTTCCACCGCCTGCGCTGGGTCAGGTTCGCGCAAGCCTTCGACCAGGCCCACGGGGTCGATCAGGAAGGTGCGGATGATCGAGGGGTACAGGCTCTTGTAGTCCAGCACCAATACCGACTCGTACAGGCCGGGACGCGAGTCCATGACGAAGCCGCCTGGGCTGGCTTCGTCCGGACGCGAGCCCAGGTTCGGCGCGACGAAACCCTGGCGGTGCATCAACGGTATGTACAGGTGGCAGAAGGCGGCCACCGAGCCGCCGCTGCGATCGGCCGGCAGGCCGGTGACCGTGGAACGCTCGAGGAGAAAGTCCAGCAGCCGGGTGTGGGCGAAGATGCGCGTGACCAACTCGCAGTCCTTGAGGTTGTAGCGGGCCAGAGCCGGCTTGTCCTCGGCGAACATGCGGTTGATCTCGTCCATGCGCTGGTACGGCGTGTCTATGGCCTTGCCCTCGCCGAGCAGGGTCTGGGCAACGTTCTGGAGGCTGAACGAGGGGAAGCTCCAGGTGGCCGAGCGCAACGCCTCGATGCCGTCGATCAGCAACCGGCCCGGGGCGCTGGCAAAGAAATGCGCGCGGCTGCCGTGTTCGCGCCAGGTCATGGGCGCGCCATCCCGTCCCAAACACAGCGGCACCTGCAAACGCTCGGCATGTTCGTGCAGCACCCGCAGGTCGAACTGCACCAGGTTCCAGCCGATGATGACATCCGGGTCGTGCCGGGCCAGCCAGCGGTTCAGGCAGTCGAGCAACTGGCTGCGACTGTCGCAGTACTGCAAGTCGAAATCCACCTCGCCGGCCGGGCCGTTGGCGGGGCCAAGCATGTACACCTGGCGCTGGCCGCAGCCTTCCAAGGCAATGCTATACAGCTCGCCGCGTTCGGTGGTCTCGATGTCCAGCGAGGCCAGGCGCAGGGTTGGGCGGTAGTCCGGGGCCGGCTTGAGCTGGGTATCGCAGAGCACGCCGTGGGCGTCGGGCGTGCCGCTGAAGTGCACGGGCGCCGTGATGAAGCGCTCCATCAGATAGCGTTCCGGCGGGCGGATATCGGCCTCGTAGGTCTCGATGCCAGCGGCCCGCAAGCGTTTCTCCAGCTGCATCAGCTGGCGGTGCTGCGAGCAGTAGAGGCCAAGCACCGGTCGATGGTCGAAGTCGCACAGCTGCAGTGCTCGCAGTTCCACCCCCGGCTCATCGGCCAGCAGCGCCCTCGCCTGCTCCACCTGCACTGCCGGAATGAACGCCACCGACGTCTGCGGTGCCAGCCGCACGCGCCGAGGCCCCTGGTCGGTGGCCAGCCAGAACTCCACGCAGGTACCCTCGGCCGTGTCGTGCCAATGCCGGGTCAGGACAAAGCCCTGCTGTACTTCCACCGCTTCAACCTCGAATCGCCACGCGCGTGAGAAGGATTCTACCCGGGGTCGCTTGTCCGCGCTGAAGGTTGTGCGCGCACCTCAACCGTACAGGTAATCGATGTCCTTGCTGGCGAGGGGCGGAACCTGGGCCAGCAGGTAATCGCGCAGCTTTTTCATCTGCCGATCCTTGGGGCTGGACCTGAGCCAGGTCATGTAATAGCCGTCACCCGTGGCCACGGCATGCTTGAAGGGCGTGACCAGGCGGCCGGCCGCGAGGTCGGCACTGGCCAGCACCAGATCGACCACCGAGATGCCCAGGCCCTGCTGGGCGGCGGAAATTCCTTGGTCAAGGGTGTCGAACACCTGGCCCTGGTCGATGCTGATATCCAGCGCATCCATGCGCGCGAGCCAGCGCCGCCAATCGCGCCGGTCTGGTGAGGGGTGAAGAAATTCGCAATGTTGCAGGGCCGATAGCGGCGGCTCGTCACTGCTCATGTAGTCAGGATGACATACCGGAATCAGCCACTCGTCGAACAACTTGAGGCTCTCGACCTCGGCGGGAAAACGGCCATTGCCCAGAAGGATCGCGCAATCGTAGGGCTCGCAATAGAAGTCCACCGAATCGATGTCCATCCACACGCTCGACAGCTGCACACTGCAGCTATTGTCGACCTTCTTGAAGCCATCCAGCGCCCTGAGCAGCCAGCGCACGGTGAGGGTCGACGGGGCCTTGAGCCGCAGACCGTAGCGGTCCTGGCGCAACAGTGCGCAGGCGTTCTCGATGATCTTGAAACCGACCTTGAGCTCCTGCGCCAACACACGTCCGTGTTCGGTCAGGTACAGCTTGGGGCCGCGGCGCTCGAACAGGTCGCAGCCGAACAGTGTCTCGAGGGTCTTGATGTGGTGGCTTACGGCGCCCTGTGTCAACGCCAGCTCCTGCGCCGCGCGGGTGAACGAGCCATAGCGCGAGGCGACCTCGAAGGCGCGCAGGGCCTGCAGTGCTTGAATCCGTTCCGACATTGCGGCATTCCGAGCATGAGTGACACTAATAGTAGGGCATAGTTCCAGGCGTTTTACAACGTATGCTGATTTACAGAAAATGCGACTAAATAATAAATATCTATATCCATACTGCATGTCTCCATGCAGCACGTTAATTCAACATGCTGGGGCAACCATGTTTACGGGTTATGGAAACTGCTATCGCCTGGATGCGCTAGAGCTGTCCGCTGAACATACCGAACATCAACAACACTGGACCTTTCGAACAATCCAGCACTTCAAGCACGTCCTCGCCAACCCCGAATTTCCCTGCCTGTTCGGCCGCAAGGCCGTCGCCGCCAAAACCTGCCACATCGTCTTCGCCCGTGCCGAGCAACTGGCCGACGACATCGCCCTCGGCCTGACCGACTACATCCGCACCATCGAGCCGATTCCGGTCAAGCAACGTATCGGCAGCCCGCTGCTGGTCTTCCTCGAAACCCATGGCGAGAGCAGCCTGGCCGATCAGCAGGCGCTGGCCTGGTCGGTGCTGCAGAAGGTCCATGCGCGCGATCCGCAGCCTTGGCCGCAGGCGGTGCCAGCAGATCCCGACGACAACCAGTGGTCGTTCTGCTTTGCCGGCATGCCGTTGTTCATCAACATGAGCTTTCCGGCCCACCGGCACATGAAAAGCCGCAACCTGGGCAATGCGATCGTTTTCGTGATCAACCCGCGGGAAAGTTTCGATGAAGTGGCCAGCGCGCAGACCGAAAGCGGCAAGCGCATTCGCGAGCGTATTCGCGAACGTGTGCGCCACTACAACGATGGCACCCTGCCCGACACCCTCGGCTTCTTTGGCCAGGACGATAATTTCGAATGGAAACAGTACCAGCTCCAGGAGCCTGGTTCGCTGAACCTCATACGCTGCCCCTTTCGTACCCATGCAACGCCTGACACACAGATCGAGAACTGACCGTGAATACTGCATTGACCGCCACCTACGCTCTTACCGTCCTGCTGCTGATCGCCACCCCCGGGCCGGTGGTCGCGCTGGTCGTCAACACCGCTGCGGCCTCCGGCGCTCGCAGGGCACTGTTTACCGCTGTCGGCACCAACTGGGCGTCGCTGGTGCTGATCGGCGCCGCCGCCTGGATCATCATGACCAGCGCGGCGATCGACCGGGCCTGGCTCAGCGGCATGAGCCTGCTGGGCTGTCTGTTCATTGGCTACATCGCCCTCGGCACCTTGCGCGAAGCCTGGCATGCGCCGACGCCGAACGCCGCTGAAGAACGTCCTCGGCCGGGTCGCGGTGGTCTGTGGCACGGGTTCATGGTGGGCATTTCCAATCCGAAGGACATCATCTTCTTCATCTCCTTCTTCCCGCAGTTCATCCAGGTCACCGAATCCTTCGGCAAGAGCATGGTGGTGCTGTCGCTGCTGTGGGTCGCCATCGATTTCGCCGTGCTCAGTCTCTATATCTTCGCCATCGGCAAGATCGCCTCGCAGCGCAACAACCGCTTGATCAGCCTGGCGTCGGGTGTCGCACTGCTGCTGATCGCCTGCGTCGGCCTGGCCTACAACCTGCGGGAATTGACCCACTGAGCCGACTGCGTGTGACAGCCGATAACAGGTTTTTGACTTAAAGGAACTCCCATGAGACCCATCGACAAGTCAGCAACCGATACCGCCAGAGACTCAGCGCCCTTGCCGCAGGACTACCAACATTTCCTGCTGTTGGGCAGCCGCCGCGCGCCGCACACACTTTATGTGCACGAACGCGGCTACCGTTCCGGCACCATCAACACTGATACCCTGGGCTTTCGCTACAGCCACTGCGCTGGCAAGCGCTTCTCGGTGGCCGAATGTGGCGGCGCAGCACGGGTCAACCTGCTGGTCGGTGGCTCCACCGCCCTGGGGATCGGCGCCAGCTCCGACGAGCACACGGTCGCCTCATACCTGTCGACGTTCACAGGTGAGGTCTGGCTGAGCCTGTCCGGCTGCGGCCACACTGCGGCGCAGGAGTTGATGCTGTTTCTGAGCCACCAGCACCGCTTCGGCCAGATCGGCCATGTGGTGGTCCTGAGCGGCCTCAACACCCTGGCTCATGAAAGCTTGAGCGAGGCCTTTACCGGCCAGCACAACCAGCAGCGCGCCCGTGCCTACCAGCACTTTCCCAATAGCTTCAACGAAGGGGTCTACCGCCTCGGCGACGAACGCCCCGAGTCGCTGTGGCAGCGCTTGCGCCAGACGCTGCTGCCGCGCCAAGCTTTCCCGCCCCTGGAAATCGAGCCATTGTCGCCACCAGACAAGCGCCTGATCCGCGCCGCCGACAGCATCGGCCGCACATTGCGTCAGTGGGAGCGCCTGTTGGCCGACAGCAATGCCACCCTCACCTTCATCCTCCAGCCCCTGCTGCCCTGGTGTCGCGAAACCCCACCTGAGGGCGAGCAGGCGATGCTCACGGCACTGGACCGCGAGCCCGGCAATTTCGACCGGTTGTTGTCCGGCATGCTCGAAAGCCAGCTGCACGCGGCATTCTTCCGCCGGATCAAGAGCCAGGCCGAACCGGTGGCCTGCTACGACATGAACACCATGCTCAGCAGCTCGCCGGTGTTCGGTGAAAACCTGTTCATCGACCGCCTGCACTTCAACGACCTGGGCAACAATGCGTTGGCCAAGGTGATCACCGCCAAGCTTGGCTTGGCCCAGGAAAAGTACGCCAATCGCAAGGTCACGCCGATCAAGCGCGTCAGAGACTGATGGAAGTAGCTTTCGGCATATGCCCTAGCATGGCTAGAATAGCGCCTCGGAGCTCCTGATTCGCCTGAGACGTACAGCACTGCCATGATCATCGAAGTCTTCCATCGCCCGGCCAACGCCTGCACTCATCCCTTGCAGGAGTCCCACCCGTGAGCCTTTCGCGGGTATTGCCTGCCATGCTCACCGCGTGCCTGCCCCTCGCTAGCCAGGCCCTGGAAGTGAACATCGACCCGCACGCCGACCTGCTCTACCGTCAGGCATTGCCGTTGCTTGAACAGGCCGACACCCAGGATGACGCCAGCCCGCTGCGCACGGCCGATGGTGATCCGGAGCTCAGCCGCCAGGGTCAGGCCATGGCCCGCACCTTGCCCACGGCCGTGGCCCTGCTGAAAAAATCCGTCGCCCTCGGCCACCCGGTGGCACAGTACCGCCTGGCGTTGTATTACTTGACCTACCTGCCGGCTCACCAGATCGCCACGGCTGCCTGCCCCTTGCTCAAGGCCAGCCTGCAGCAGGGCTTTGCACCACCGGCACTGGCCATTGCCACCTGGTGTCCGGCCTACAACGCCAGCCCGGCCTATCGCGACGCGATGGATGCCATTCCCGGCATGGCCACCCTCTACGCCCCCTATTACCCTCAACCGGCCGTGCGCTTGGCGTGCAATCGTAGCCGTCCGCAGGGCCTGCAGATGCAGTGGGGTCTCCAGCGTGACTACCAGGCCGAGGTCTACCGCCTGCTGGGTGACCTCGATCCGCAGCGGCGCCAGTCCTTCCTGCAGAAGGCCGTGGAGATCAACGGCTGTGCTGCCGCCCAACAGCGCCTGCTGAGCAATCACTGAACCACCCGCGCAGGTCGTTCGAGCGACTTGCCGTGCGCTCTGGCATGCTGTGCGCCCCTGATCCAGTCGTCGATATTGCCATGTCCATTCGTCCTCCCGCCGCACGCCAGGCTTTTGTCCTTGGCGCCATTGCCATCCTGCCGTTGTCCCTGGCCGTCGCCCCTTGGGGCCTGCTGGCAGGTTCAATGGCCATCGAGGCGAACCTCAGCCCCTGGGAGGGCCAGGGGCTTTCGGCAATTGTCTTTGCCGGCGCGGCGCAACTGGTGGCTATCGGCATGCTCAAGGGGGGCGCCAGCTTGTTCTCGATCCTGCTGACCACCTTGCTGCTGACGTCCCAGCACCTACTCTACGGGCTGTCGATGCGCCCGGTGCTGTCCGGTCTGCCGCTGCGCTGGCGGCTGGGCCTGGGCTTTTTGCTCACCGACGAATTCTTCGCCCTGACCAACCGTCATGACCAAACACAGTTCAACCGCTGGTACGCCTTGGGCGTCGGCCTGACCTTCTATGTCGCCTGGAACCTGTTCACCCTGGTCGGTATCCTGCTCGGACAGAGCATCCCGCACTTGGATCAGTTGGGCCTGGACTTCTCCATCGTCGCCACCTTCGTCGCGCTGATTGCCCCACTGGTGCGCAATGTGGCGACCGTGGTGTGTGTGGCGGTGTCGCTGTTCTGCTCGGTGTTGTTCAGCTACTGGCATTGGGAGACTGCCTTGGTGCTTGCCGGCCTACTGGGCATGGCCGCCGGCTTCGCGTGCCAGAAGTTGTTCACTGGGAGACGCGCATGATCTTCCTGCTGATCCTGGGCATGGGCCTGGTGGTGTTCCTCAACCGCTATGCCTTCCTCGAACCGCGCCTGCCGCTGCGCTTGAGCTCGAATGCGCGGCAATTTCTCGGCTTCGCCGTACCCGGCATGCTGACGGCGATCTGCGGTCCGATCGTCTTCCTGCCCGAGCATCAGCTTGATCTGCGCCTGGACAACCCCTACCTGTTGGGCTCGCTGGTGGCCATCGTACTGGTGCTATGGACGCGCAGCGTACTGCTCAGCATGTTGGTGAGCATGCTGGTGTTCTTCATCTTGCGCAGTTGGCTTGCGGGGTGACGCCGGGCAGGGGCCACGGCGACTGCTTCGGCGCCGCCGTATGCCCTCATTAGTGATTTGACAGGTCGCTGCTACACTGACAGGGCTGAACGGAGGATTCTGTCATGTCCGCAAAAGAGCTCACCACCCTCCTGACGCTGATCGACCAGCGCCAAACCCGCTTGACCAGCGCCTGCAAGCAGATCGCCGATTGGATCGACCGGCAGGGCGATGTGCCTGTCGCCGGCAAGATCCGTGACGACCTGAAGGCACTCGAGGCCGATGAGGCCCAGGTCAGAAAGACCCTGACCTCGCTGAAGACCGACCGGCCGCTGCCGCGGTTTCGCTGAAGGGCGTACGTCTAGCTCGAAATTGGCACTGGTCTGGAGTTCTTCTCAGATCAGTGCTGATGCGCGTGCTCGTGCCCTGCCCCGGCCGTCAGCGGACGTACTGGCGCCTGGATCCGCAGCGTTTGCTTCTGGCCCTTGGCATCCTCGATGATCAGAGTCAGCGGCACTTGCTGGCCTTCCTTCACCTGGTCGTTCAGGCCCATCAACATCACATGCAATCCACTGGGATCAAGGCTGACCGGCTTGCCGGCCGGCAGTGCGACGCTGGCTACCTGCTGCATGCCCATCACGTCACCATTCATGGTCATCTCATGAATCTGCACAGTCTTGGCAACCGGGGATGCGACACTGAGGAGCTTGCTGTCGCTGTCGGCGGTCAGGGTCATGAAAGCACCGGTGGCCTGCTGGTGCGGCACGCTGGCGCGCACCCAGGCAGCGCTGACGGTGGTTTCAGCCAGGGCCGACAAAGACAGGCCGCACAGGGCCAGGGCCGCCAGGCCGCGCTTGAATGGTTGAATCGACACAGCCATTAGCAAATCTCCATGAGGGTAAGCAGGTCTTCGGTGCATTCCTTGGCGTTCAGCGAATGTCCCAGGCTCAGGCGCAAGGTGCCGCGGGAATCGTAGACGTAGCTGGTGGACGAATGCGAGATAGTGTAGGTGTCACCGACCGGGACCTTCTCGTAGAACACCTTGAACTCCTTGGCCACCGCAGCGATTTCTTCCGGGGTACCGGTGAGCGCGGTGAAGGATGGATCGAACGCCTTGACGTAGGCGTCGAGCACTTCAGGAGTATCGCGCTCGGGGTCGAGGGTGATGAACACTACCTGCAGGAAGCCGGCGTCGCGCCCCATCAGCTTCTTGATCTGCGCCGCGCGTGCCAGAGTGGTCGGGCAGACCGCCGGGCACTGGGTGAAGCCGAAGAAGAACATCGGCATCGACCCATAGAAGCTCGACAGGGTACGAACGTTGCCTTCGGTGTCCTTGAGCTTGAAGGAGCGCCCTAGGATTTCGTTGCTCATGTTCTTGCCGTACTTGAATTCGAGTCCACGTGCAGGGCTGCAACCGGCCAGCATGCCTAGCCCCAGGACTCCCATCCCGGCGACAACCGCGCGCCGGGTCAGTAAATCAGTCATGTAACCATCCTTTGAAGGGAAGGTGCCGGCCCCTGGGCAGGGCCGGCGAAAAACCGGGGGCATTCTGGCATGGCACTTTCGGGTCAGCTACCCGACAAAGGCCGGAACGGCGCGTAGCCCTTCAAATCCGGGCTGCGGCCTGTTGTCGCAGGGGTTGAAACCGTAACAGATTGTTGCTACGTCAGGCTTTGCCGCCTGGGTACCGTTACAGGCATAACGCATCCAGGCAACTGCCGTGCCTTAGTAGTAGGCGTTCTCTTTCTGCGTATGGTCGGTCACATCGCGAACGCCCTTGAGTTCCGGAATGCGTTCGAGCAAGGTCCGCTCGATGCCATCCTTAAGGGTCACGTCGGCCTGGCCGCAGCCCTGGCAACCGCCGCCGAACTGCAGCACGGCGATACCGTCCTCGACCACGTCGATCAGGCTGACCTGGCCGCCGTGGCTGGCCAGGCCCGGATTGATCTCGGTCTGCAGGTAGTAGTTGATGCGCTCGTTGATCGGGCTGTCGGCGTTGACCATCGGCACCTTGGCGTTCGGCGCCTTGATGGTCAGCTGGCCGCCCATGCGATCGGTGGCGTAGTCGACCAGCGCGTCCTCCAGGAACGGCTCGCTGACCGAGTCGATATAGGCGGTGAAGCTCTTCAGGCCCACGGCCTGGTCTTCAGGCTTTTCTTCACCTGGCTTGCAGTAGGCGATGCAGGTTTCAGCGTACTGGGTGCCCGGCTGGGTGATGAAAATGCGGATGCCGATACCCGGGGTGTTCTGCTTGGACAGCAGATCGGCCAGGTAATCATGGGCGGCGTCAGTAATGGTTATAGCGCTCATGGAAGTTCCTCTCAGACTTGCTGGCAAGTTTACGCCAACCTGGCCGTTGAACAAAGTCCTAGTAATTGACTCGGGATAGCGCGAGCGCGGGCTGTGCCGCCAGCCGGGCCTCGCACCAGGCACTCAGGCGCCGGTACAGGCCGCGCTCCAGCCACAGGTAGCTCACCCAGGACAGCGCCGCAATCACTGGCACGCAGACGGCGAATACGGCGTAGGGATTGAGTTTGAGCCGCTGGCTGGCGAACCAGCCGCCGTACAGCACCAGCACATGGACCAGGTACACCGAGTAGGAGCAGTCCCCCAGCGCCTTGAGCACACGATTGCCTTGGAAATATGGCTCCAGGGCCACGCAGGCAAGGACGATCAACGCGCTGGGCAAGCCCCAGTGCAGCAGGCGCAGCGAGGCGTCGAGCTGATAGATGGCCAGACACGCCGCCGCCAGCACCGCCAGCGGCAGCCACAAGCCCTGCATGATCAGCCCGCGCCGATAGGCCACGCCGATCGCTATGCCCAAGAGGAACTCATAGATGATGTTGTTGGCGTAGAAGTGACTGAGCACGCCGAAGCGGCTTAGCCCTTCGCTGGCCAGCAGCAACGCGCCGGTCACCAGCAGCAGGTGATGGCGCTGGCGCACCAAGAACACCAGGGAGAACAGCAAGTAGAAGAACATCTCGAAGTTCAGTGTCCAGCCGACATTGAGGGTCGGGTACATGCCATAGCCCCCAGGATTCTCCGCCGGAATGAACAGCAGCGAGAGCATGAAGTGTTGCCATTCGAGGACTTGGTGCGGCATCCAGTGGCTGGCGCAGAGCAGCATCAGGCCCATCAACGCCGTGTAGAACCAATAGGCCGGCACGATGCGCAATACGCGGTTGAGCAGAAAGCGTTGGGGCGCCAGGGGTTTATCGCGGGTCGAGAGGTAGATCACCATCCCGCTGATGACGAAGAACACGTCTACCCCCACGGCACCGCGAGAGGCGAGGAATTGGCCAATGGGGCCAGAGGCGTGGAAGTCAAAGAAGATTTGCATGAAGTGGTGGCAGACCACCACCCAGGCGGCGAGCGCCCGGAGTGCTTGAAGCGAATACAGCATGCCAGTACCTGCGGTTGAAACCCATTCAAGCCCCGGTGGCAACCAGGGCCGCTCGTGGGTGGGACCGCGAAATGCCGGGAAAGGTCAAACGATCTTCCCGGCAGTCATCCCTCAGAGGTTTTCGTAGCGGTTCATGTCCAGCACCCCAGCCTCCACGGGGTCGGTTTGCTTGATATAGCTGTTGAGGTCGTGAAAGTACTGCCAGAACTGTGGATGGCTGCGGCGCACGCCCCAGCGTTGGACGATGCGCTCGAACTTCGCGGTGTCGTCACGTGCCGCTTCCATGTCCTCGACGAACTCCGGCACATCGTCCGCTGCAATGTTGAACATGAAGTTCGGGTAGCTGCTCAGCACGCCCGGATACAGGGTCAAGGTGTCCAGGCCCGGCTGGTAGCGGTAGGCCTCGCCAAGCATGAAGGCGACATTGCTGTGGGCGCGGTTGCGCAGCAGGCTGTAGATCTGGCGCTCACCGCCCTGCCCTTCGATGCGCAGCATGGTCGCCTCGGGCAACTGGTTGATCACCTTCAGGCCTGCGGCCGGACGCGACACCAGACGGCTCAAGGCCTGTTCGACGTCGCGAAAGCGAGCGTCCATTTGCGGCCGCGAGCAATAGGCACCGGCGCAGCGGTTGATTGGGTCGGGGGCGGCATTCAAGCTCTGGGTCCGGCGCACCAGCTTGAGACCGAAGTCACGCTTGGGGTCGTCGCTGTCGAGCTTGAGCGCACTCGGTGTGCTGGTATCGATTGATTCGTAGTCCAGCCACATCTTCACCTTGCCGCCGTTCTGGTACCAATCGCTGAGGATCGCGCCGCGCTGGTCGGCCGGCATCAGGCGCAGGAAGTTGACCTCCGCGCCATTGCGGATCAAGTCGAAGTACAGGCGTGTCTGGGCCTGGTGCGAGACGTTGCCGTACACGTCGAAATTGACCGCCAACTGGTAGTAGGTGCGTTCGAGCAAGGGGTAGTCGAACAACCACAGGGTCAGCGGCACGTCACCGATCAGGCCTTTGGACACCGAGGCGCTGTCGAAGTGACGGAAGATAGTCAACAGCGCATTGTCGTTGCCGGCCCAGAATGTCGACCAGCTCGGCGTCGGCATGTCGGCGTAGGCCTCCCGGCGCAGCTTCTCGTACGCGTTGCGCTTGTCGCGGTAGGCATGCCACAGGGACAGGACGCTGCCGACGTCGTCGATCTGCCCGGGCATGGCAAGCAGCGGCGTGGCCTGGCCACGGTAGGCGGCATCGGTGACATAACGGTCCTGGGCCGGCTCCTGGAACAGTGCCCAGAAGTTGTCGCGGATCACGTCCGTGGCGATCTGCCCACGGCACACCGGGCCGCGGATGAAGGTGCGTACGAAGTATTCGGCATTGTCCAGCATGAACTGGTAACGGGCCACTGCCGGGATCGCCTCGAAGGTCTCGAAGGGGTTGGCGCGGTGGCGCGGGCCATAGCCCGGCAGTGAGGTGGCATGCCAGTTGCCGCTATAGAACAGTTGCTTCACGCGCTTGAGCTTTTGCGGCCCCATCGGGTAGGTGATGTGGGTCTTGTGCACGATCACGCCCTGCACCGGCACCAGGCGGTAGTAGAAGTCGGTGCCGGGCGGATCGTTCGGGCGGCGCGTGGCGATCAGGTCGACCGGGGCGCCGCTTGGCGTGCGCGAGCGCACCCACTGGAAGAAGTGGCCCTGCTCACCACCGACAAAATGGATGTGCGCCAGGAACAGATGCTCGTACAGCCAACGCCCGACCAAGGCCTCGGTGGAACCCGGGCGGTTGAGCAATGCCTCCCATTCGGCGATCTGCCGGGCCTCGGCCGCGCTCGGCTGGATGGCATCGTGCTCGACCGGCGCGCCGGCGGCCAGCCAGCCCTGCAAGGTCTGGTACTCGGCGTCGGTCAGGCCGGTGACCGCAAGCGGCATGCCCTCTTTCGGGTGCACGCCGGCGTAGGCGTCGAACTCATGAGGCAAGGGGCACATGTTGTTGCGGTTGAGCCCCAGGGCGATGTCTTCGGGCAGCTTGGCATTGGGTTCGAGCGGCGCGTTGTGGCCCAGCTCGAGCATGCGCGCCATCAGCGCGGCCTGGCTGTCTTGCTTGTCGAGCACCGAGTAGAAGCCCATCTTGTGCCAGGCGTCTTCACCCTGGGCATCGTAGAACAGCCGCGTGGGCGCTTGTGCCTTGCTTCGGTCGCCCTGGTACACCGGCACCTTGGAGGCGCCCCGCTGAGCGCCTTCGGCGCTGCCCAGGTTGAGCTGGCAGGCCGCGTCGTTGCAAGCGTGGCAGGCCACGCATTTCTCGGTGAAAATCGGTTGGATGTCCCGGGTGTAGGAAATCGCCGGGCTTGATACGGGGGGTTGCCCGAGCGCCGCGCCACTGATGAGCAAGGCGAAGGCGCCGGCAAGTAAACGATGCACCATGTGCCGAATGTCCTGGTTCTTGAGAGCTATTACGATGTTGTACCGGTCCATGGGCGCGTCAACATGAATCAATTTCATGTAAATAGCTGGGCGTCTAAAAAGCGCGCAACTTTGCTATCATCTCGCACCTTCTGTTTTTGCCCGACCAGGTAGTCTTATGTCTGACCGCAGCGCTCGTTACCAAGCACTTCAGCAAGCACTCAAGGAGCGCATACTGATCCTCGATGGCGGCATGGGTACTATGATCCAGAGCTACCGCCTGGAGGAACACGACTATCGTGGCACGCGCTTCGCCGATTGGCCAAGCGATGTGAAGGGCAACAACGACCTGCTCCTGCTCAGCCGCCCCGACGTGATCGCGGCCATCGAGAAGGCCTACCTGGATGCCGGCGCCGATATCCTGGAGACCAACACCTTCAACGCCACGCAAATCTCCCAGGCCGACTACGGCATGGAGTCGCTGGTCTATGAGCTGAACGTCGAAGGCGCGCGCATCGCCCGTGAGGTGGCCGACGCCAAGACCCTCGAAACCCCGGACCGTCCGCGCTTCGTCGCCGGCGTGCTCGGCCCGACCAGCCGTACCTGCTCGATCTCCCCGGACGTCAACGACCCTGGCTACCGCAACGTCACCTTCGACGAGCTGGTGGTCAACTACATCGAGGCCACGCGCGGCCTGATCGAGGGCGGCGCCGACCTGATCCTGATCGAGACCATCTTCGACACCCTCAACGCCAAGGCGGCGATCTTCGCCGTGCAGCAGGTGTTCGAGGATGACGGTATCGAGCTGCCGATCATGATCTCCGGGACCATCACCGATGCGTCCGGCCGCACCCTGTCGGGGCAGACCACCGAAGCCTTCTGGAACTCGGTGCGCCACGCCAATCCGATTTCGGTGGGCCTGAACTGCGCCCTCGGCGCCAAGGACCTGCGCCCGTACCTGGAAGAGCTGTCGACCAAGGCCGGCACTCATGTCTCGGCGCACCCCAATGCCGGCCTGCCGAACGCTTTCGGTGAGTACGACGAGACCCCGGCAGAGATGGCCACGGTGGTCGAGGAGTTCGCCGCCAGCGGCTTCCTGAACATCATCGGCGGTTGCTGCGGCACTACCCCGGGGCATATCCAGGCCATCGCCGAAGCCGTGGCCAAGTACCCACCGCGGGCGATCCCGGACATCCCCAGGGCCTGCCGCCTGTCGGGCCTGGAGCCGTTCACCATCGATCGCAGCTCGTTGTTCGTCAACGTCGGCGAGCGCACCAACATCACCGGGTCCGCCAAGTTCGCCCGGCTGATTCGCGAAGAGAACTACACCGAAGCCCTGGAAGTGGCGCTGCAGCAGGTCGAGGCCGGCGCTCAGGTGATCGACATCAACATGGACGAAGGGATGCTCGATTCCCAGGCGGCCATGGTGCGCTTCCTCAACATGATCGCCGGCGAACCGGACATCTCCCGCGTGCCGATCATGATCGACTCCTCCAAGTGGGAAGTGATCGAGGCGGGCCTCAAGTGCATTCAGGGCAAGGGCATCGTCAACTCGATCTCGATGAAAGAAGGCGTCGAGGCCTTCAAGCACCATGCCCGCCTGTGCAAGCGCTACGGCGCGGCCGTGGTGGTGATGGCCTTCGACGAGGTCGGCCAGGCCGATACCGCCGCGCGCAAGCGGGAAATCTGCCAGCGCAGCTATGACATCCTGGTCAATGAGGTGGGCTTCCCGCCGGAAGACATCATTTTTGACCCGAACATCTTTGCCGTCGCCACCGGCATCGAAGAGCACAACAACTACGCCGTGGACTTCATCGAGGCCTGCGCCTACATCCGCGACCACCTGCCCTACGCCCTGACCTCGGGCGGGGTATCCAACGTGTCGTTCTCGTTCCGCGGCAACAACCCGGTGCGCGAAGCGATCCACTCGGTGTTCCTGTATCACGCGATCCAGAACGGCCTGACCATGGGTATCGTCAACGCCGGCCAGCTGGAGATCTACGACGAGATCCCGGCGGCGCTGCGCGAGAAGGTCGAAGACGTGGTGCTCAACCGCACCCCCGAAGGCACCGATGCGCTGCTGGCGATCGCCGACGACTACAAGGGCGGCGGCGCGGTCAAGGAAGTCGAGAACGAAGAATGGCGCTCGCTGGCGGTCGACAAGCGACTGGAACATGCGCTGGTCAAGGGCATCACCGCGTTCATCGTCGAAGACACCGAAGAATGCCGCCAGCAATGCGCGCGCCCGATCGAAGTGATCGAAGGCCCGCTGATGAGTGGCATGAACATCGTTGGCGACCTGTTCGGCGCGGGCAAGATGTTCCTGCCGCAAGTGGTCAAGTCGGCCCGGGTGATGAAGCAGGCCGTGGCCCACCTGATCCCCTTCATCGAAGCCGAGAAAGGCGACAAGCCCGAGGCCAAGGGCAAGATTCTCATGGCCACGGTCAAGGGCGACGTGCACGACATCGGCAAGAACATCGTCGGCGTGGTGCTCGGCTGCAACGGCTACGACATCGTCGACCTGGGTGTCATGGTGCCGGCCGAGAAGATCCTGCAGGTGGCGCGCGAGCAGAAGTGCGACATCATCGGCCTGTCGGGCCTGATCACTCCATCGCTGGACGAGATGGTTCATGTCGCCCGCGAGATGCAGCGTCAGGACTTCCGCCTGCCGCTGATGATCGGTGGCGCGACCACCTCCAAGGCGCACACGGCGGTGAAGATCGAACCCAAGTACAGCAACGACGCGGTCATCTACGTCACCGACGCCTCGCGCGCCGTGGGCGTGGCCACCCAGCTGCTGTCCAAGGAGCTCAAGCCGGGCTTCGTCGAGAAGACCCGCCTGGACTACATCGAGGTGCGCGAACGCACCGCCAACCGCAGCGCCCGCACCGAGCGCCTGAGCTACTCGCAGTCCATCGCCGCCAAGCCAAAGTACGACTGGGCCGGCTACACCCCGGCGGTGCCGAGCTTCACCGGTGTCAAGGTTTTGCAAGACATCGACCTGCGTACCCTGGCCGAGTACATCGACTGGACCCCCTTCTTCATCTCCTGGGACCTGGCCGGCAAGTTCCCGCGCATTCTCACCGACGAAGTGGTTGGTGAAGCCGCTACGACGCTGTACCAAGACGCTCGCGAGATGCTCGACAAGCTGATCGACGAAAAGCTCATCAGCGCTCGCGCGGTGTTTGGCTTCTGGCCAGCCAACCAGGTCAACCACGACGACATCGAGGTCTATGGCCAGGATGGCGAGGCGCTGGCCACCCTGCACCACTTGCGCCAGCAGACCATCAAGCCGGACAACAAGCCGAACTTCTCCCTGGCCGACTTCGTCGCGCCCAAGGACAGCGGCCTGACCGACTATGTGGGTGGTTTCATCACCACCGCTGGAATCGGTGCCGAGGAAGTCGCCAAGGCCTACCAGGACAAGGGCGACGACTACAACTCGATCATGGTCAAGGCCCTCGCCGACCGCCTCGCCGAAGCCTGCGCCGAATGGCTGCACGCGCAGGTGCGCAAGGACTACTGGGGTTACGCCAAGGACGAGCAACTGGACAACGACGCGCTGATCAAGGAGCAGTACAGCGGCATCCGTCCTGCCCCTGGCTACCCGGCCTGCCCGGACCACACTGAGAAAGCCACGCTGTTCCGCCTGCTCGATGGCACCACCATTGGCGAACAGGGCCCCAGCGGCGTGTTCCTGACCGAGCACTTCGCCATGTTCCCCGCCGCCGCCGTCAGCGGCTGGTACTTCGCCCATCCGCAGGCGCAATACTTCGCCGTCGGCAAGGTCGACAAAGACCAGATCGACAGCTACAGCGCACGCAAAGGTCAGGAGCTGAGCGTGACTGAACGCTGGTTGGCGCCGAACCTGGGCTACGAGAACTGACGGTAACCCAGGCGGCGTTGCACACCTTCGCGGCACAAGGGCGCGCAGCGGTCGCAAAACCTGCGCACGCGATCAGCCTGGCACACCGCAGATACCGGTTCTACGACCGCTGCGCGGCCGATCGCGGTACAAGACCGCTCCTACAGCGGTCTGTGTATACCTCAATTCATTCCAGGATCGGCGCCATCCCTGGTAGGAGCTGGCTTGTCCTGCGATCGGCCGCGAAGCGGTCGCAAAATCTGCGAACGCGATCAGCCTGGCATACCGCAGATACCGGTTCTACGACCGCTGCGCGGCCGATCGCGGTACAAGACCGCTCACAGGGTCTGTGTATGCCTCAATTCATTCCAGGATCGGCGCCATCCCTGGTAGGAGCTGGCTTGTCCTGCGATCGGCCGCGAAGCGGTCGCAAAATCTGCGCACGCGATCAGCCTGGCATACCGCAGATACCGGTTCTACGACCGCTGCGCGGCCGATCACGGCGCAAGGCCGCTCCAGGGTCTGTGTATGCCTCAATTCACGGGATCGATGCCGGTGTATGTCTTAATCCCGTCGCTGGGTATACCTCACACTGGATCGGCACCATCCCCGTGTGCGGCTTGCGTTGCGATGGCCGCTAGGCGCCTCCAAAGCCCCGGAGGTCTACACTGACGGGTGATCGCCTCCGAAACCTTCAGGAGTCACGCATGGACGATTCCAGCCAAGGCAAACCGCCCACCTTCTGGCAGATGCTGCACAGCGTCCTGGCCGCCGCTTTCGGCGTGCAAAGCGGCAAGAACCGCGCCCGCGACTTCACCCACGGCAAAGCCAGCCACTTCATCGCACTGGGCACTGTCTTTACCTTGATATTCATCTTCGTGCTGATCGGCCTGGTGCAGTTGGCCATGCACCTAACCGCCCGCTGAATAGCAATCCGCCCGCAGAATTCCCTTCTGCGGGCGGTTCAGACTTTACTCTAGGGCCGGAAAACAGCTACTGATGGCTGACCCAGTACACAGCGGTCACCACGACCAGGATGATCAAGGCCAGGATCGCCCAGGCATCGACGGTACTGTCAGGCTTGCCCGCTTTGGTTGAGTTTCCCATTGCATCGCCTCTTGTAGTGGTTATGGGAATGCACGTCACGCTCAGAGTTAAGACCAGCAATGACCTTCACTCAAGCAGGGTCTTTCACTAAGCGACGGACGCGTCGGGTACCGAGCGTCGCGATAACGAGCAAGCCGCACGCAAATAAATGCCAGTCAGTCTCACTTAGTCCAAACGGTTCTTTTCATATGCAAAAACATCACTTTAGCGCATAAACACAACCTGCTATCGTTCGACCGCTCCGCTACGGAGTGCGCGGCCGTGCGCGCGATTAGCTGCATGCAGCCTGAGACAGGACCCTTATGTACGTATACGACGAGTACGATCAGCGGATCATCGAGGACCGCGTCAAGCAGTTCCGTGATCAGACCCGCCGCTATCTGGCCGGTGAGCTGAGCGAAGAAGAATTCCGCCCTCTGCGCCTGCAGAACGGCCTTTATATCCAACGTTTTGCCCCGATGCTGCGCGTTGCCGTGCCGTATGGCCAGTTGAACGCCCGCCAGGTTCGCATGCTGGCGAAGATCGCTCGTGACTACGACAAGGGCTACGCGCACATCAGCACCCGGCAAAACGTGCAGTTCAACTGGCCAGCGCTGGAAGACATCCCGCAGATCCTGGCAGAGCTCGCTACCGTGCAGATGCACGCGATCCAGACCAGCGGCAACTGCCTGCGCAACACCACCACCGACCAGTTCGCCGGCGTTGCCGCCGACGAAGTGATCGACCCGCGCCCATGGTGTGAGATCGTCCGCCAGTGGACTACCTTCCACCCCGAATTTGCCTACCTGCCACGCAAATTCAAGATCGCCATCAACGGCTCCAAGGATGACCGTGCCGCCATCGAGGTACACGACATCGGCCTGGAGCCGGTGTACAACGAAGCTGGCGAACTGGGCTTCCGCGTCCTGGTCGGCGGCGGCCTGGGCCGTACGCCGGTGGTTGGCGCCTTCATCAACGAGTTCCTGCCCTGGCAGGACCTGATCAGTTACCTGGACGCCATCCTGCGCGTGTACAACCGTTACGGTCGCCGTGACAACAAGTACAAGGCGCGGATCAAGATCCTGGTCAAGGCACTGACTCCGCAGGTCTTCGCCGAGAAGGTCGAGGCCGAGATGGCCCACCTGCGTGGCGGCAGCAGCACCCTGACCGAGGCCGAAGTACAGCGCGTGTCGCGTCACTTCGTCGACCCCGAGTACCTGGCACTGGAAAACGTCGACTACACCGGCCTGGACCAGGAACACCCGGGCTTCGCCCGCTGGCGTTCGCGCAATACCCGGGCCCACAAGCGTCCTGGCTATGTGGCCGTGACCCTGTCGCTCAAGCCAACCGGCGTCGCGCCTGGCGACCTGACCGACAAGCAGCTGGATGCGGTCGCCGAACTGGCCGAGCGCTACAGCTTCGGTTTCCTGCGCACCTCCCACGAGCAGAACATCATTCTGGCTGATGTCGAGCAGCGCCAGTTGCACGCCCTCTGGCTGGAGCTGCGCCAGCTGGGCTTCGCCACGCCGAACATCGGCCTGCTGACCGACATCATCTGCTGCCCCGGCGGCGACTACTGCTCGCTGGCCAACGCCAAGTCGATCCCGATCGCCGAATCCATCCAGCGCCGTTTCGACGACCTGGACTACCTGTTCGACATCGGCGAACTGGACCTGAATATCTCCGGCTGCATGAACGCCTGCGGCCACCACCATGTCGGCCACATCGGCATCCTGGGTGTGGACAAGAAGGGTGAGGAGTTCTATCAGGTTTCGCTCGGCGGCAATGCCGCGCGCGATGCCAGCCTCGGCAAGATCCTGGGGCCCTCCTTCGCCCAGGACGAAATGGCCGATGTGATCGAGAAGCTGATTTCGGTCTATGTTGAAAAACGTACCGAAGACGAGCGCTTCATCGACACCTTCCAGCGTATTGGCATCGACCCCTTCAAGGAGCGCGTCTATGCAGCGAATCATTAAGAACAACCAGCTCGTCGACGAAACCTGGCACTTGCTGCCTAAGGATGTTTCCTTCGACGAGCTGACCAACTGCGACGACTACATCGTGCCACTGCAATTGTGGCGTGACCACGCCCATGCCCTCAAGGCCCGCGACGGCGGTCTGGGCGTGTGGCTGGACAGCGACGAAGAAGCCGAAGAGATCGGCGAGGACGTCGAGCACTTTCAGGTCATCGCCTTGAACTTCCCGGCCTTCACCGACGGGCGCAACTACTCCAATGCGCGCCTGCTGCGTGACCGCTACAAGTTCACCGGTGAGCTGCGTGCCATCGGTGATGTGCTGCGCGACCAGCTGTTCTACCTGGCCCGCTGCGGTTTTGACGCGTTCGCCATCCGTGCCGACAAGGATCCGGAAGACGCGCTGCAGGGCCTCAAGGATTTCTCGGTGAGCTACCAGGCCGCCGCCGACGAACCGCTGCCGCTGTTCCGTCGCCGCTGATCGCTGCATCAGCCGGCCCGCCATTGTCTGGCGGGCCGGTCTGTTTCCCTCCTTATCGGGCGCTCGCCCGGCACAGGCTCGCGGTGTGGGCCGAGACTCGAACAGATACGTCAGCCGCCAGCACCTATCGCATTACGCGATCATTGCTCGGCAATTTATCTATTGGTCAAAATAGCCGCCCTCGGGCAAGCTGCGCTTGACCCGCACCTTAGGAGCCCCGTGTGCCCGCCCTGCCCCCTGCCTGGATTCCAACCCCCCTGCGTCAACTCCATGAACGCCTGCGTGGCTCACCGCCGGCGGACAGCGAATTGCTGGCGTTCTTCCAAGACCGCGCACAAGCGCGTGGCTACGCCCTGAGCACCGGCCAGCAGCGGGTGATTCGCTGCATGGCCGAGCAACTCGCCGTCCGCGAGCAGGGCCTGGCGCGCAGCCTGTACCTGTACGGCGCGGTAGGACGGGGCAAGAGCTGGCTGCTCGACGGTTTCTTCCAGGCACTGCCGGTAGCGGCCAAGCGCCGCCTGCACTTCCATGATTTCTTCGCCCGCCTGCACCAGGGCATGTTCCGGCACCGGACCCAGCACGATGCCATGGCCACGACCCTCGACGAGTTGCTCAGCGATTGCCAGGTGTTGTGCTTCGATGAATTCCACGTGCATGACATCGGCGATGCCATGCTGCTTACGCGCCTGTTCGAGGCGCTGTTCAGCCGCGGCATCTTTGTGCTGTTGACCTCCAACTACGCCCCCGAGGGCCTGCTGCCCAATCCGTTGTACCACGAGCGCTTCAAGCCGGTAATCAAGCTGATCAACAGCCGCATGCAGGTACTGGAAGTGAGCGGCGACACCGACTTTCGCAGCCTGCCGGCCAATCGCGAACACCAGCGCTTCACTCAGGGCCACTACGTCTGGCCCGGTAACCCGAGCCAGCGCCAGACCCTGCAGGTGCCCGAGACACAACCTGTCACGCTGGAGGTCGGCAATCGCACCCTGCGTGCCCGCGCCAGTCACGACCGGCAGGTGATGTTCGATTTCAGCGAGGTCTGCGAGCAACCCACCGCCGTGATCGATTACCTTGAGCTGTGCCAGCGTTATGACCATTGGATTATCGATGGCCTGGGCGACCTGGCTGAATGCGACCTGGCCGCCCAGCAACGCTTCGTCAACCTGGTGGATGTGCTCTATGACCAGGACAAACGGCTGCTGGTCATCGCCGAGCGGCCACTGGAGCAATCGCTGGGCGGCAGCATCGGCGACCTGATGCGCACCCGCAGCCGCCTGGGTCAGCTGACACCGGTGGGTGCGCAGGATAGCCTGGCCTGATCCGCCGACCGGCGCAGCCGCCCGGTCAGCCAGCCCGTGGCAGGTCCGCCAGCACCGCTTCGATTTCTCCCAGCACCGCCGGATCATCCAGGGTCGATGGCGCCACGTACGCCTGCTGATCGGCAATCTTGCGCAGCACCGCCCGCAGGATCTTGCCCGAGCGGGTCTTGGGCAGACGCTTGACCCGCCGCACCTGGTTGAAGCAGGCCAAGGCACCGATCTGCTCACGCACGCGGGCCACCAGTTCGGCCTGCAGCTGCTGCTCGCCGATACCCTCGCCATCCTTGAGCACCACCAGCGCCAGCGGCACCTGCCCCTTGATCTCGTCATGCACACCGATCACCGCGCACTCGGCCACGGCCGGGTGGCAGGCCACCAGATCTTCCATCTCACCGGTGGAGAGGCGATGGCCTGCGACATTGATGACGTCGTCGGTGCGGCCCATGATGTAGACGAAGCCCTCCTCGTCCAGATAGCCGCCATCACCTGTGTGGTAGTACCCAGGGTAGGCCTGCAGGTAGGCCTGCAGATAGCGCTCGTGATCGCCCCAGAGGGTCTGACTGCAGCCCGGTGGCAACGGCAGCGCGATGACGATGGCACCCTGCTGGTTAGGCCCTAGTGGCCGACCTTCATCGTCCAGCACCTGGATGTGATAGCCCGGGACCGCGCGGTTGCTCGAACCCGCCCGCGCCGCGCTGCCCGCAAGCCCGACGCAAGGTGCGGTCACCGGCCAACCGGTCTCGGTCTGCCACCAATGGTCATGCACGGTCTTGCCGCTGGTGCTTTCCAGCCACTGGTGGGTGCTGGAGTCGAGCTTCTCGCCGGCCAGGAACATCTGGCGCAGCGAGCTCAGGTCATGGCGACGCAGCAGTGCGCCCTGCGGATCCTCCTTGCGGATCGCGCGCATGGCGGTAGGCGCGCAGAACAGGCCGTTGACCCGGTATTGCTCGACCACCCGCCAATAGGCGCCGGCATCCGGCGTGCGGATCGGCTTGCCCTCGTAGAACACCGTAGTGCAGCCACTCATCAGCGGCCCATAGACGATCAGCGAATGCCCGACCACCCAACCGACGTCTGAGATACCCCACCATACGTCGCCGGCCTGCATGCCATACACCTCCCGCATCGCATAGCGCAGGGCCACGGCGTTGCCGCCGTTCTCGCGCACGATTCCCTTGGGTTTGCCGGTGGTGCCAGAGGTATACATGATGTACAGCGGGTCGCTGGCCAGCAGTTCCACCGGCGCTACCGCCTCGGCCTCGGCCACGGCCTCTTGCCAGTCCAGGTCGCGCCCTGGTCGAAGTTCGGCGCGGGCCTGGGGTCGCTGCAGCACCAGGACATGACGCGGCTGGTGGCGAGCCAGCTGCAGCGCGCGGTCGACCAGTGGCTTGTACTCGATGATGCGGTCGAACTCCACTCCACAGGAGGCGGTGAGCAGCAGGGTCGGCCGCGCATCGTCGATGCGCAGGGCCAGCTCGTTGGCGGCAAAGCCGCCGAATACCACCGAATGCACCGCGCCTATCCGCGCGCAGGCGAGCATGGCCATGGCCGCCTGAGGCACCATGGGCATGTAGATGACCACGCCATCGCCTTTGCCCACGCCCAGTTGACGCAGCACGCCGGCCAGGCGCGCCACGTCATCGCGCAATTGCAAGAAGGTGAAGGATTGCTGGCAGCCGGTCACTGGCGAGTCATGAATCAGGGCGAGCTGCTCGCCCCTGCCCTGTTCGATCTGATGGTCCAGGGCCAGGTAACAGGTGTTCAGGCGGCCATCGGCGAACCACTGGTGGGTGCCGTCGGCATTGCCGCGCAGGATCTGGCTGGGCTTGCGGTACCAGGCCAGTCCCTCGGCCTGCTCGGCCCAGAAGGCCGCCGGGTCGGCAATGGAACGGGCGTAACTGTGCTGATAGATCATCGCTCAAAACCCTGATGCTTGTTGTTATTGATAAAGGGCGAGCTTTGAGTATGGATCGGCTTGCCCGGCCTGCCATGTGACTTAAGTCGGATGGCGGGCCGGGCGCGCCTTCAGGCGCCGGGAGCGTGGCTCAGGCCGGGACCGGCGTGGCCGACGATACGCAGCGACAGGCCTTCGTAGCCATCGAGGTGGAGGGTCAACTGACCCTCTTCGCTGAGCTCACCTTCGAGCCGTTCGTTGATCATGTCGACCACGACGCCAGGACCGACATCCGGCAGGTAGAGGTCTTCGATGATCGCCTGCGGGCCGAAGTTCAGCGCGGTGATCTGGATGCCTTTGCCGGCGGGCAATTCGTGGACCATCAGCAGCAACGAGGGGTTGCTGACCTCGGGAATGAGGATCTGCCGGCTGCTGGCCAGCGCATAGGCCTGGCGCACCGCGAGCATCTTCTTGAGCTGGCTGGCGAAGCTGTCGGGATCATGCAACTGCTCGATGAGGCTGCCATAGAGCATCCGCGCCTTGGGCAAGCCCTCCGACGAGGCCTGGGCGTCGGCGGCAAGGTCCGCCAAGTCATAGGCGCCACGGTGGATCCAGCGCGTGTCGCCATCGGCCATCAACGGCTCGACCTGCTCGGGCATCAGCGGCAAGGCGCCTACCAGGTCCCAGCCGGACAAGGCGAAGATGCCGGGCTGGAAGGCGTTGTACATGGCCAGCAGCAGATGCACCTTCTGGATCAGCACCTTCTGCTCCGAGCTGATGTGGGTCAGGTCGCGAATGCCCAGCGCCGCGGTGATGATGCTCACCGTGGTGCATGACACGCCGTTGGTAACGAACTTGAGGTTGTAGGGGGCGTGCTCGCCGGCCAGGGCTTCGTACATCTCGCTGCGGATGTGCTCGCGCAGGATGCCGCCGGGAAAGGTCTGGCCCTTGTAGAGGTAACTCTCATTGGCGTGCAAGGTCCAGAAATGCACCAGCTCAAGGGTCAGCTCGTCATGGTTCTGCAGGGCGTGGATCAACGAGGCCGGGTCGATTTTGAAGGCGTGCATCTGGTGCAGCATCAGGCGCAGGAATTCGGTGTCTCCGGTCACCAGGGCATGTTGGTAGGCCGGACGCGTGACGAAGTCGTAGGACAGGTCGGCGCCGCCGTGGGACATATTGGCAATGTCGTTCAAGGTCAGGTTCAACTCCTGGAAGCTGAAGCCGCCGGCCTTGCGAATCATGCCACCGACGAGCTGGTTGCCGGTCACCGACAGCGGATGGCTTTCGGACCAGGCCGGCCCCTCGGCCCGGCACTCGACGCCGAGGAAGCCGTTGGCATCCAGGCGCAAACCCCGGGCACCGAGCACGTCGATGGCATGCAGGGCATCGCCGATGATCAGCTGCTGGGCGGTAAAGCTCGGGTCAAGCCAGTTCAGCGAGGGCTGGCCCTCCTTGAAGTAATGCAGGTAGACCCAGCGCCGCCACTTGCCGTCGACCCCCAGCACCGGCGGCGTAGCGCTCCAGTCGGTTTCCTTGACCCCAGGCTCGAAGAAAATCACCCGTTGCAGCTGGCCGACGATGTAGTGGCGAGCCTTGAGCTCATCGCACATCTGCGGCGTGAGATTGGCCGCGTCCCGACCTTCTGGGATCTCGGGCAGCAGGCCCCAGTCGACTTCGCGGATCTCGACCATGTGGTACAGCCCCGGATAGTCGCCAAAGGCCATTTCCGCCAGGCGAAAATCCGCGCCCTTGCCGGTATGGGCCGGGATCAGGTCATCGATGGTCACCGCGTTGTGCGCCGAGGCGACCTTGCTCAGGTAGACCAGTTCGGCTTCACTGCCGTAGCGCGGGTCGATGTCCAGGCTGATGCGGTCGAAGTTACCGTCCACGCTGGGCGTGAAGGCTTGCTGGGTGATGCCGCCAGAGCGCTTGAGCGGGCCAGTGTGCACGCCCTGGATGCCCAGCTCCGACAACGCGTGCCACAAGCGCTCGTGGGCGAGCGCCTGCAGCACCGAGCCACCCTCCTCGACGATGATGGACGCCGGGTAGACGGTGAGCCACACCGAAGCGATGGCACTGGCATCGCGCGCCCGGGTCTCGGCATAGGGGTGCTGCCACATCCGCGCCTGCCCCGAGTAGAGATGGACGCGATCACGCGCCGCTTGCAGCATGGATTGGCCTTTAAGCCATTGAACGTAGTCCTCGTCGCGCTTGCTCATCTAAGACTCCTGCCTGGGCCCATCGCGCGCCCCGTTCATCAATTCGCTATGAAGATGTGAGTAGAGCGCGGCGCAATGGTTCGTATTCCTTGAGCAGCGATTCCACACTGCAGCGCAGGACGCACCGAGGCACTAGGGCGTAACCACACCTCGCACGCAACGCCCCAATTCGGTGCAAAAGCTCTAGAATAGGCTTCCTTCCAACGCGAGCACGCCATGGACATCGATCAGGCCCGTACCTTTCTGGAAGTCGTGCGGTGTGGCAGCCTTGTCGCTGCAGCCGAGCGCTTGCACGTATCACAGACTGCGATCACCGCGCGGGTGCAGCGCCTGGAACAACAGCTTGGTTGCCTGCTGTTCATTCGCAGCCGCACCGGCGCCAGCTTGACTGGCGATGGCGAAGCCTTTGTCCCCTATGCCAACCAGTTGGTGCAGACCTGGGAAGCGGCGCGCCGCGACCTGCCGCTGCCGGCTGGGTGCCAAGAGGTGCTGCATATCGGTGGCGAAGTCAGCCTGGGCAACCCGCTGATGCTCGACTGGGCCAGCGCGCTACACCGCGAGCTCCCCAGCCACGCTATCCACAGCGAGGTAAGCGATGGCGACTCGCTGTTGCGCAAGGTAGAAATGGGCCTGCTCGATGCCGCGCTGGTGTACCAGCCAACCTACGGTCCGGGCCTGCAGGTGGAGCAGTTGATGGAGGAGAAGCTGATCCGCGTGCGCCGGGTCGGTCAGCCGGAGCCGTACATCTACATCGATTGGGGCGAAGCGTTCCGCCGCCAGCACGATGCAGCCCTGCCCGACTGCGCGCGCGCAGCGCTGAGTTTCAACCTCGGGCCGCTGGCCCTGCAGTTCATCCTTGACCGGGGCGGCAGCGGCTACTTCCGTACCCGCGTGGTGCAGGCCTACCTGGACAGCGGAGTATTCGAGCGGGTGCCGCAGGCGCCAGAGTTCACCTATCCGACTTTCCTGGTGTACGCGCGCAAGCAGGACAGCGAGGCCCTGCGACAGGCTTTCAGCGTGCTGCGCCGCCTGGTCGCGGCTGGCGCCAGCGACTGGTCACAGCGCTGGGACCCGGTTATCTGAACGCGCGCCAGCGTTGAGCAGATGGCGCTTGAGGCCAGCGATCAAGTCGGTCTGGGTGATGACGCCGACCAGTGTGTCGCCATCGAGCACCGGCAGGCAGTGCAGGCCCTGCTCGCTGAGCAGCGGCAGCAGTCGCTCCAGCGGATGCTGACTGCCGACGCTGACCACCCGGCGGCTCATCACCTGATCCATGCACACGATCCGGCGTGCGAACAGACCCCGCCAGCTGAAACGTGCGCGGGCCATGGCCGGGCCAACCAGGTCGCTCAAGCTGACGATGCCCACCAAGCGACCACCCTCGAGCACCGGCAGGGTCTTGAGGTGATGGCTGGAAAGCATTTTCCAGGCCTGTTCGAGGGTGGTGCGCGGTGAAGCGAACAGCACGTCACGGGACATCACCGAGGCCGCGGTGAGGCCGCCAAGGCTACGCTGCAGCGCGTGCTGTTCGGTGGCCAGGATGATCCGCTCCAGTTCGTCCCGGGTGACGTCGACGAATTCGCCAAGCTCTTCCAGTGCCTGGTCGAGGTCTTCGCCGCTGATACCGACGCGCTCGCTGGGCAGCGGGTCGTGCGTGTGGTGCAGGTCCTTGCGCGGCACTGCGCCCTTGGGATAGCGCACCCCGGTCAAGCGGTTGTAGACCACGGCCACGGTCACCAGGATCAGCGCATTGAGCATGATTGGCTGGATCAGGTGATCGCCCAGCGACACCAGCCCGGCGTCGGCCAGCACCGCGCTCACCGCCACGCCGCCACCGGGTGGGTGCAGGCAGCGCAACAGGCACATCACCAGGATCGACACGCCCAGCGCAGCGGCGGCCACCCACAGCTCGGCACCCAAGCCTTGGCGCATGGCCAGGCCCACGATGCCGGCACAGGCATAGCTGCCCAGCACCGGCCAGGGCTGGGCCAGCGGCCCGGAATGCACGGCGAACACCAGCACCGCCGAGGCCGCCAGCGGCCCGAGCAGGTGCAAGGCCACCGACGTGCCGAAGGCCAGGCTGCACAACCAGCCGGCCAGGAACAGACCAAGCACGGCGCCTACACCGGCGCGCAGCCATTCTTTGACAGGGGTGTTCAAGGGGGTTGGCAACCAGCGCTGCAGCCGGTTTTCGGAACGTGGGGATGACATCGGGGATCGACTTACCTGTAAAAAAGAAAGCCCAGCCGAAACTGCCTGGGCCCTGTATTGCCAGGAGCAATAGCGCAAGGGCTCCGTCCGTGGAGATGGAAAAACTGTGAATGTTGCGGGGAGCGATTGTGCCGGGTCGGTGGGGGTGATCGCCAATTCAAAAAAATGCGTTTGGGCTGCAATTTTTTTTATGGTCGGTCTTGGGTGGTGGGGGGCCCTTGAGATCGAGCGCCACCCGCGCGGCGCTTCGCAGGTAGGTGGCATTCAACCCGCAGCAACAGCAGGTGAAATAGGGGTTGGCTTCTTCGCGGGTAAACCCGCACGATATTGTGTCGTTCACTCGATCACGGCCAACCCCGGACCTGTGGGAGTGGGCTTGTCCGCGAAGAGGTCCCAGGGTCCGGGTCGATCTCAATATCCCCCGACAGTCCATGTGCCAGCCGAGGGCCTCAAAGTCGTTTGCGCGGCAGCTCCAAGCTCACCCGCAAACCGCCCAGCGGGCTTTCGAGCAGCGTCAGTCGACCATTCCAGGCATCGACGATGTCGCGCACGATGCCAAGGCCCAGGCCATGGCCATCGACCTGCTCGTCCAGCCGCGAGCCGCGCTCGAGTACCTGTTGGCGCGCCTTCTGGGGGATACCAGGGCCATCGTCATCGACCCACAGCTGGTAGCCCTCGGCGGTCTGCGCGATACCCAGGCGTACTTCGCTGTCGGCCCACTTGCAAGCGTTGTCGAGCAGGTTGCCAAGCAGCTCGAGCAGGTCTTCCCGGTCCCAGGGCAACAGCAGGCCGGAAGGGACATCCGCTTCTAGCCGCAGGCCGTCGCCATGGATCATGCCCAGCGTGCCCAGTAACCCCGGCAACTCGGCATCACAGTCGAACTGCGCGCCCGGCAGCGCGTCGCCGGCCAGGCGCGCACGGTTGAGCTCGCGGCCCAGCCGCTGCTGGATCTGGTCCAACTGCTCGCGCAACTGCGCGCGCACCTCGGGCAGGTCCTTGAGCCGCTCGCTGGAGGCCAGGCTGAGCAGCACCGCCAAGGGCGTCTTCAGGGCATGCCCGAGGTTGCCAAGCGCATTGCGCGAGCGGCGCAGGCTGTCTTCAGTGTGCGCCAGCAGGTGGTTGATCTGCGCCACCAGCGGTTCCAGTTCGCTGGGCACCTGGGTATCGAGCTGTGAACGTTGTCCCTGCTGCAGTTGCGCGATCTGCTCGCGGGCGCGCTCCAAGGGTCGCAGCGAACGGGTAACGGTGATGCGCTGGAGCACCAGGATCAGGATCAACGCGACCAGGCCAAGGCCCAGACCGATCTGCTGCATCCGCCGGAAACCGTCACGCACCGGCGAATAGTCCTGCGCCACGCTGATCGAGATGGATTGGCCCAGACGCCGATAATCGGCACGCAGGACCAGCAACTGCTGCCCTTCCGGGCCCAGTTCCAGGCTGGCGTCCAGGCCCGGCTCGCTCGGGCGCGGCATGTCCAGGTCCCACAGCGAACGCGAACGCCAGCTGCCATCGTCGAAATCGATGCGGAAGTAATACCCGGAAAACGGCCGCTGGTAGGCCGAGGACACTCGCCGCTCATCCAGCTGGATGCCGTTGGGGCCACGCACCAGCGCCACCAGCAGGTTTTCGCTTTCTTTGCGCAGCCCGGCTTCCAGGTAGCGCTGCAGGCCAACCTCGAACAGCCACAGGCTCAACTGCGCCAGCGCCAGACCGACGACCACCAGTACTGCGATCAGCCCCAGGCTCAGGCGCGCCTGGATCGACTTCACTCGCCGCTCCCAGCGTAGCGATACCCCTGGCCGCGTCGCGTCTCGATGACGCTGCGGCCAAGCTTGCGCCGCAGGTGGTTTACATGTACTTCGAGGACGTTGGAATCGCGCTCGGTCTCACCGTCGTAAAGATGCTCGGCCAGGTGACTCTTGGAGAGAATCTGTTGCGGGTGCAGCATGAAGTAGCGCAGCAGGCGGAACTCCGCCGCGGTCAGCTGGATGTCGACGCCCTCGCGCATCACGCACTGGCGGCCTTCGTCCAGGTGCAGGCCTGCGGCTTCCAGCGTCGGCTGGTTGGCCAGGCCACGGGCACGGCGCAGTAATACCTGGATGCGCAGTTGCAGCTCTTCGGGATGGAAGGGTTTGCTCAGGTAGTCATCGGCGCCAGCCTTGAGCCCCTCGATGCGCTCGGCCCAGGAGCCGCGCGCGGAGAGGATCAGCACGGGGGTCGCCAGCGCGGCGGCGCGCCACTGGGCCAGGACCTCCAGGCCCGGCAACCCTGGGAGGCCGAGATCGAGGATGATCAGGTCGTAGGGCTCGCTCTGGCCCTGGTAGACCGCATCGCGGCCATCGGCCAGCCAGTCCACGGCATAGCCCTGGCGTTGCAGGCTGGCGGTCAGTTCGTCGGCCAGGGGGACATTGTCCTCAACCAGTAGCAGGCGCATTCAGTCGTCTTCCTCGTCTTTGAGCAAGGCCCCGGTGCTGGCGTCGAGCTTGATCTCGCGCACCACGCCGGCGGGGGTCAGCAGTTCGACCTCGTACTCGTAGCGGTCGTCGTCCTCTTCCAGCTCCGCCTCCAGCAGCCGCGCCCCGGGATAACGTCCCAGGGCGGATTCGAGCAATTGTTCGAGCGGCAGGATGACGCCCTTCTGCCTGAGTTCGAGGGCCTCGTCCTGGTCCAGGTCACGCGATACTGCGAGCGAGGATACGGCCAGTGAAGAGCAGGCCAACAGCGCGAGAAGCAACGCTCGCGCCATTCGCGGCGATCGGCTCATCAGTTGTCTCGTTCATCCTTGAGGACTTCACCGGTCTTGGCGTCCAGGTCCACGTCCCACTCGACGTTCTGGGCATCGCGCAGCTCGACCTTGTAGATGTACCGACCGTAGCGGTCTTCGAGCTCGGTATCGGTGACCGTGGCGCCGGGGTGCTTGGCCATGGCGGCGGCCTTGAGTTCTTCCAGCGGCTTGATGGTCTTGTCGTTGACCAGCTTCACGGCCTGGTCGAGCTGAACGTCCTTGGCCAGGGCAACGTTGGCGCCGAAGGCCAGGGTGGCGGCGGTGAACAGGGCAGTCAAAGTTTTCATGCTTTCTCTCCATCGAGATGTTCAAGTTGTCTACGGCGTTAAGATTACGGCCCGGTCCTTAACTCAAGCTGAAAACAACTGGCGCCATGATAGCGCAGGCTGGCGGCCCGAAGGTCCTCTATAATCAAGCGCTTGTTGCCAGCGAGGCCCGCATGAGCGCCATCCATATCAAGTACCCTGCCCTTACCCTCAAGGCCGGCCAGCGCGCTTTGGGGCAGATCCGCGAGCGTGGCCTGCTGGCCGCCGATGTCGGCGTGCTGCCGGGAGCCGCCGGCGGGCCAAAGCCCTTGGGCATCCAGGGCCTGGACCTGGCGCTGTTCGGTGACTGGCTGCCGTCGGCGCCGCGCCAGCGCGCGCTGATCGGCGCCTCGATCGGCTCCTGGCGCTTCGCCAGTGCCTGCCTGAAGGACCCGGTCGCAGGCTTGCGCCGCCTGGGTGAGCTGTATACCGAACAGGATTTTGCCAAGGGGGTGACCCCGGCCGACGTCAGTCGCAGTTGCCAGCGCATGCTCGACGACCTGCTGCAGGGACGTGACGGGCAGATCCTCACCAACGCGCAGTACCGCCTGAACATCATGGTGGTCAAGAGCAAAGGCCTGCTCGCCCATGATCATCGCGGCCGCCTGGGCATGGGCCTGTCATCGGTGGTCGCCAGCAACCTGCTGGGCCGGCCTTACCTGGCCCGGCATTTCGAACGGGTGATCCTCCACGATGCGCGCTCGGCACCACCGCTGGACGCCCTGACCGACTTCCCTTCGCGCTGCCTGCCGCTGGACCTGGGCAACCTGCGTCACGCCCTGCTCGCCTCGGGCTCCATCCCCATGGTCATGGAAGGGGTGCGGGACATCCCCGGCGCAGGTCCTGGCACCTTCCGCGATGGTGGCCTGCTCGACTATCACCTGGACCTGCCCTACCGCGGCGATGACCTGGTGCTCTACCCACACTTCACCGACAAGGTGGTCCCAGGCTGGTTCGACAAAGCCCTGCCTTGGCGCCGCGGCGACGCCAAGCGCCTGCACAACGTATTGCTGCTGGCGCCGTCGCCGCACTACCTGGCCAGCCTGCCCTACGGCAAGCTGCCGGACCGCAACGATTTCAAGCGTTTCATGGGCGATGCCGGCAGCCGTCGACGCTACTGGTACCAGGCAATCGCCGAAAGCCAGCGCCTGGGCGACGAACTGCTGGAGCTGATCGCCACCGGGCGGCTGCACACGCAACTGCAACCCTTGTAGCGGCCATGCTGGTAGACTGCGTGCCAGCATTGGTTCTACAGAGTTGATACAGCGTGGAAATCTTCAAGGAATTTACTTTCGAATCGGCCCACCGCCTCCCTCACGTGCCCGCCGGGCACAAGTGCGGTCGCCTGCACGGCCACTCGTTCAAGGTCGGCCTGCACCTGACCGGCCCGCTCGATCCGCACACCGGCTGGATCCGTGACTTCGCCGAGATCAAGGCGGTGTTCAAGCCGATCTACGAGCAACTGGACCACAACTACCTGAACGACATTCCAGGCCTGGAAAATCCCACCAGCGAAGTCATCGCCAAGTGGATCTGGGAGCAGGTCAAGCCGCTGTTGCCGGAGCTTTCCAAGGTGCGCATCCACGAGACCTGCACCAGCGGGTGCGAATACAGCGGTGACTGACAACCGCTGGTCCTGGGCGTAAAGCCAGCCATCGGACCAAACATCGCTATCCCAGCGCCTCCTTGAGGAACGAGGGGGCGATGTAGCGCTGGTAATGCGCCTCGGAAAGCAGGAAGAACTCGCGGTCGATGGCATCGCGCAGCTGCGGCAGTTCCCAGTCGCGGAACTCCGGCATCAGGACCATGCCATAGGCTTCCAGGTCGCGAATCACCCGGGCGCCACGGGCGATCAGCTGGTAGGCCCAGCAGTATTCGGACTGGTGCGGCAGAAAGCGGATGGCGCGCTGCTCGAGCTGCTGGCGCAGGCGTGCGGGGTCGAAGATTTCCAGCTTGGCTTCCATCACTTGCACCAGAAGCTTCTCCAGGCGCAGCCAGACGGCGCGTTTCTCTTCTTCGCTGTAGCCATTCCAGTGGATCACTTCATGATGGAAGCGCTTGCAGCCGCGACACACCAGATCCCCGTAGACCGTGGAACAGAGGCCCACGCAGGGGGTTTTGATTGACTGATTGGACATGGAAAAACAACGGCCTGGCGGTGGAACAGGCGCCCATGTTAGCCCTTTGTCTAACCAGGGTCACTCGTTAAAGTCGTCGACCGCGCCTTACCTTTGTCCGCGTTTTGCCGTAGAATCATCCCGCCTTTTCGAAGGCAGCAATGTCCGTTGGAAGCTGTTTTCAAAGCGTCACGAGCACAGTAAATCCAGTAGAACGGCGTTGGCTCGAAACAAACGTGCATCGTTGTTTCGCGCCAGCCCTCATCAGCCCTCCGTTCTGCAGGCGTAAAACTTTGAAAGCAGCTTCTGTAAGGATTTCCCGCAACCCTGGCTGGGCGGCTCAAAAAGCCGTATTGCGCACGGGTGCGGGCATTTCTGGATAAGCGTCCCGGACACCCATTTGGGACCACTGATGAGGGTAATAACTGTGCTTGAAGCCTACCGCAAACACATCGAAGAGCGTGCCGCCCAGGGTATCGTGCCCCAGCCGCTTAACGCCGAACAAACCGCAGGCCTGGTCGAGCTGCTGAAGAACCCCCCTGCTGGCGAAGAAGCCGTCCTCGTCGACCTGATCACCAACCGCGTGCCACCTGGAGTGGACGAAGCCGCCTACGTCAAGGCCGGCTACCTCTCCGCCGTCGCCAAGGGCGAAGCCCCTTCCCCGCTGATCGACAAGAAGCGTGCCGTAGAGCTGCTGGGCACCATGCAGGGCGGCTACAACATCGCCACCATGGTCGAGCTGCTGGATGACGCCGAACTGGGCGCCGTCGCCGCCGACCAGCTCAAGCACACCCTGCTGATGTTCGATGCCTTCCACGACGTGGCCGAGAAGGCCAAGGCCGGCAACGCCTATGCCAAGGCCGTCCTGGACTCCTGGGCCGCTGGCGAGTGGTTCACCGGCAAGCCGGCCATCGCTGACAAATACAGCCTGACCGTGTTCAAGGTCCCGGGCGAAACCAATACCGACGACCTGTCTCCTGCCCCGGACGCCTGGTCGCGCCCTGACATCCCGCTGCACGCTCTGGCGATGCTGAAGATGGCCCGTGACGGCATCGAGCCGGAGCAGCAAGGCGCCATCGGCCCGCTCAAGCAGATCGAAGAAGTCAAGGCCAAGGGTTTCCCGGTCGCCTACGTCGGCGACGTTGTCGGTACCGGCTCCTCGCGTAAATCGGCCACCAACTCGGTGCTGTGGTTCTTCGGCGACGACATCCCGTACGTGCCGAACAAGCGCGCCGGCGGCTTCTGCTTCGGCTCCAAGATCGCCCCGATCTTCTACAACACCATGGAAGACGCTGGCGCCCTGCCAATCGAGTTCGATGTCTCGAACCTGAACATGGGCGACGTGATCGACGTCTACCCATACGCTGGCAAAGTCTGCAAGCACGGCACCGACGAAGTCATCACCACCTTCGAACTGAAGACCCCGGTGCTGCTTGACGAAGTCCGCGCTGGCGGCCGTATCCCGCTGATCGTCGGCCGTGGCCTGACCGAGAAGGCGCGTGCCGAGCTGGGCCTGGGCCCGACCGACCTGTTCAAGCTGCCAGAAGCACCGGTTGACACTGGCAAGGGCTTCACCCTGGCGCAGAAGATGGTCGGCAAGGCGTGCGGCCTGCCGGAAGGCAAAGGCGTGCGCCCCGGCACCTACTGCGAACCGAGGATGACCACCGTCGGCTCCCAGGACACCACAGGCCCCATGACCCGTGACGAGCTGAAGGACCTGGCGTGCCTGGGCTTCTCCGCCGACCTGGTCATGCAGTCGTTCTGCCACACCGCGGCCTATCCGAAGCCGATCGACGTCACCACCCACCACACCCTGCCGGATTTCATCCGCACCCGTGGCGGCGTGTCCCTGCGTCCTGGCGACGGCATCATCCACAGCTGGCTGAATCGCATGCTGCTGCCTGACACCGTCGGCACCGGCGGCGACTCGCACACCCGCTTCCCGATCGGCATCTCCTTCCCGGCCGGTTCCGGTCTGGTGGCCTTCGCCGCCGCCACCGGCGTCATGCCGCTGGACATGCCAGAGTCGATCCTGGTCCGCTTCAAGGGCAAGCTGCAGCCTGGTATCACCCTGCGTGACCTGGTCCATGCGATCCCTTACTTCGCCATCCAGAAAGGCCTGCTGACCGTCGAGAAGAAAGGCAAGAAGAACGCCTTCTCCGGCCGCATCCTCGAGATCGAAGGCCTGGACGAGCTGACTGTCGAGCAAGCCTTCGAGCTGTCCGACGCCTCGGCCGAGCGTTCCGCCGCTGGTTGCACCATCAAGCTGCCGGAAAAGGCCGTTGCCGAGTACCTGAAGTCCAACATCACCCTGCTGCGCTGGATGATCAGCGAAGGCTACGGTGATGCGCGTACCATGGAGCGCCGTGCGCAAGCCATGGAAGCCTGGCTGGCCAACCCGCAGCTGCTGTCTGCCGACGCCGATGCCGAATACGCCGAGATCATCGAAATCGACCTGGCCGATGTCAAGGAGCCTGTGCTCTGCGCGCCGAACGACCCGGACGATGCCCGTCTGCTGTCGACCGTACAGGGCGAGAAGATCGACGAAGTGTTCATCGGTTCGTGCATGACCAACATTGGTCACTTCCGCGCCGCTGGCAAGCTGCTGGACAAGGTCAAGGGCTCGATCCCGACCCGTCTGTGGCTGTCGCCGCCGACCAAGATGGACGCCCACCAGCTGACCGAGGAAGGCTACTACGGTATCTACGGCAAGGCCGGCGCGCGCATGGAAATGCCGGGCTGCTCGCTGTGCATGGGTAACCAGGCACGTGTGGCCGCGAATTCGACCGTGGTCTCGACCTCGACCCGTAACTTCCCGAACCGCCTGGGCGATGGCGCCAACGTGTACCTGGCTTCCGCAGAGCTTGCGGCCGTCGCTTCGATCATCGGCAAACTGCCGACTGTCGAGGAGTACATGGAATACGCCAAGAACATCGACAGCATGTCTGCCGATATCTACCGTTACCTGAGCTTCGATCAGATCGCCGAGTTCCGCGAAGCGGCTGCGAACGCGCAGATCCCGGTGGTTCAGGCGTAAACTGAGCCTCAAGCTGTAAGCTACAAGCGGCAAGAACAAGCCCCGGCAGAGATGCCGGGGCTTTTTTATGGGAGTCCACTCAGCCCGCTGGGCTGCGCTGTGGCGCAGAGAACAAGGCCTGCCGCCCGAACGCGCGCCCTCAGATCACAAACAGATCCACAAAACGGTGCACCGGCGTCGCTTCAAGGCGGACCTGGTCCTTGCACAATGCGAAGATCTCGGCGCAGCGTTGCCCTGCAAAGCGCGTCGCCAGGTTGGCCTTGAACTTCTCCTCCAGCAACGGGATACCCTCTGCTCGCCGGCGGCGGTGGCCGATGGGGTATTCCACCGTCACCTGCGCGGTGCTGGTACCGTCGCTGAAGAACACCTGCAAGGCATTGGCGATCGAGCGCTTGTCGGCCTCCAGGTACTCGCGGGTGAAGCGTAGGTCTTCAACGATCTCCATCTTCTCGCGCAGGCGGTCGATGATCGGGTGGGCAGCGTGGAAATCATCTTCATAGTGCTCGGCCACCAGGTCGCCGAACACCAGCGGCACCGCCACCATGTACTGCAGGCAATGGTCACGGTCGGCGGCGTTGGCCAGAGGGCCGACCTTGGAGATGATGCGGATTGCCGATTCATGGGTGGTGATGACGATCCGCTCGATCTCGTGCAGGCGATTACGCACCTGCGGGTGCAAGGCCACCGCCGCCTCGCAGGCGGTCTGGGCATGGAACTCGGCGGGGAAGCTGATCTTGAACAGCACGTTTTCCATCACATAACTGGCGAACGGCTGGCCAAGGACAAAGGCACGCTGCTCGGCAGGCTTGAGCGCCAGGTCGTTGTTGGTGTGGCTGAACAGTACGTCGTAGAAGCCCCACTGCGGCGCCGTGAGCACCCCGGGGATGCCCATCTCGCCGCGCAAGGCGATATCGGCCAGGCGCACGCCTCGGCTGCTGGCATCGCCCGCCGCCCAAGACTTGCGTGAACCGGCGTTGGGCGCATGGCGGTAGGTGCGCAGGGCCTGGCCATCGACGAAGGCATGGGACAAGGCCGAGAGCAGTTGGTCGCGGTTGGCACCCATGAGCTTGGCACACACCGCCGTGGAGGCCACCTTGACCAACAGCACATGGTCCAGCCCGACCCGGTTGAAGGAATTCTGCAAGGCCAGCACACCCTGGATCTCATGGGCCATGACCATGGCCTCGAGCACGGTACGCACGGCCAGCGGCGGCTCGCCGCTGGCCACGCGTTTCTGCGACAGGTGGTCGGCCACCGCGAGGATGCCGCCGAGGTTGTCCGAAGGGTGGCCCCACTCGGCCGCAAGCCAGGTATCGTTGAAGTCCAGCCAGCGCACGATGCAGCCGATGTCCCAGGCCGCCTTCACCGGGTCGAGGCGATAACTGGTGCCCGGCACCCGCGCGCCGTGGGGGACGACAGTGCCCTCCACCAGTGGTCCCAAGTGTTTACTGCACTCGGGAAAACGCAGCGCCAGCAGGCCGCAACCCAGGGTGTCCATCAGGCAATTGCGCGCCGTGTCCAGCGCTTGTTCCGACTCGACCCGGTAATCGAGCACGTAGTCGGCAATGGCCTGCAGCACCCGGTCATAGTCCGGGCGGTCGTTCAGATCAACGTTGGCACTCATTTCACAGCTCCCTGGTACAGGTTGAACAGTACCGAGCGCCGCCAGCGTCTAGAAGGCGTCGCCGGGCACACGCACCCAGCCCTCCATCAACACGCGAGCGCTGCGGCTCATGATCGCTTTGGTCACCGTCCACTCGCCGTTCACCTGGCGCGCCTGGGCGCCGACCCGCAAGGTCCCGGAGGGATGGCCGAAACGCACCGCGGTGCGTTCGCCGCCACCAGCGGCCAGGTTGACCAGGGTCCCGGGAATGGCCGCGGCAGTGCCGATGGCCACGGCAGCAGTCCCCATCATGGCGTGGTGCAGCTTGCCCATGGACAGTGCCCTGACCAACAGGTCGATGTCAGCGGCTTCCACCGTCTTGCCGCTGGATGAGGTATAGCCGAGCGGCGGCGCGACGAAGGCCACCTTGGGCGTGTGCTGGCGCTGAGCGGCGTCCTCGACGCGCTCGATCAAGCCCATTTGCACCGCCCCATAGGCACGGATGGTTTCGAAGCGGGCCAGCGCGTCGACGTCGCCGTTGATCGCATCCTGCAGCTCGATGCCGCTGTAGCCGATCTCGGCGGCGTCGACAAAGATGGTCGGGATGCCCGCGTTGATCAGCGTTGCCTTGAGCGTGCCAATGCCCGGCACCGCCAGGTCGTCGACCAGGTTGCCGGTGGGGAACATGGCCCCGCCCCCGCCGTCTTCCTCGGCGGCCGGGTCGAGGAACTCCAGCTGCACTTCAGCGGCCGGGAAGGTCACGCCATCGAGCTCGAAGTCACCGGTTTCCTGGACCTCGCCCTGGGTCATCGGCACATGGGCGATGATGGTCTTGCCGATATTGGCCTGCCAGATGCGCACGGTGGCCATGCCGTCGCGTGGGATGCGCGCGGCATCGACCAGGCCTGCGCTGATGGCGAACGCGCCGACCGCCGCCGACAGGTTGCCGCAGTTGCCGCTCCAGTCGACGAAAGCCGTGTCGATGGATACCTGGCCGAACAGGTAGTCGACATCATGGTCGGGGCGGCTGCTGGACGCGAGGATGACAGTCTTGCTGGTGCTGGAGGTGGCCCCGCCCATGCCATCGATCTGCTTGCCATAGGGGTCGGGGCTGCCGATCACTCGCAGCAGCAGGGCGTCACGTGCCGCGCCGGGGACTTGGGCGCGTTCGGGCAGGTCCTGCAGGCGGAAGAACACGCCCTTGCTGGTGCCGCCGCGCATGTAGATGGCGGGAATTTTTACTTGCGGTGCATTAGCCATAGTCTTCTTGTCCCGTTTGTCTTGATTTCCAGGCGAGGGCTTTGCCCTCGATCGCTCGCTTCTGCCCCAGCACAAGGCCGCTTCCACATCGCCCATAAGCCTAGTGGGAACGACCTCAACTAACCGCAGAACTCAAGCACTGGCCTCGAGAAAATCCTGGGCAAAGCGCTGCAACACCCCGCCCGCCTCATAGATCGATACCTCTTCGGCAGTATCGAGACGACAAGTCACCGGGACCTCGAGGCGCTCACCGTTCTTGCGGGTAATCACCAGCGTCAGGGTCGCGCGCGGCGTACGCTCGCCGAGCACATCGAACGTCTCGCTGCCGTCGATGCCCAGCGTCTTGCGGTCGACGCCGCGCTTGAACTCCAGCGGCAGCACGCCCATGCCCACCAGGTTGGTGCGGTGGATGCGCTCGAAGCCTTCGGCAACGATCGCCTCGACCCCGGCAAGGCGCACGCCCTTGGCCGCCCAGTCACGGGAAGAGCCCTGGCCATAGTCGGCACCGGCGATGATTATCAGCGGCTGCTTGCGCTGCATGTAGGTCTCGATCGCCTCCCACATGCGCGTCACCTTGCCTTCCGGCTCCAGGCGCGCCAGGGACCCCTGCCTGACCTTGCCGTCCTCGACGACCATCTCGTTGAACAGCTTGGGGTTGGCGAAGGTGGCGCGTTGCGCCGTCAGGTGGTCGCCACGGTGCGTCGCGTAGGAGTTGAAGTCCTCCTCCGGCAGGCCCATTTTCGCCAGGTACTCACCCGCGGCGCTGCTGGCCAGAATGGCATTGGACGGTGACAGGTGGTCGGTGGTGATGTTGTCCGGCAGTACCGCCAGCGGGCGCATGCCCTTGAGCGTGCGCTCGCCCGCCAGGGCACCCTCCCAGTACGGCGGCCGGCGGATATAGGTACTCATCGCTCGCCAGTCGTACAGCGGCGTGACCTTGGGCCCAGTGTCCTCTTGCACGGCGAACATCGGGATATACACCTGGCGGAACTGCTCCGGCTTGACCGCCGCTTTGACCACGGCGTCGATCTCCTCGTCACTGGGCCAGAGGTCCTTGAGGCGGATTTCCTTGCCATCGACCACGCCCAGCACATCCTTCTCGATGTCGAAGCGGATGGTCCCGGCGATGGCGTAGGCCACCACCAGCGGCGGCGAGGCGAGGAAGGCCTGCTTGGCGTAGGGGTGGATGCGCCCATCGAAGTTGCGGTTGCCCGAGAGCACGGCGGTGGCATACAGGTCGCGGTCGATGATCTCCTGCTGGATTGCCGGGTCCAGCGCGCCGGACATACCGTTACAGGTGGTGCAGGCGAAGGCGACGATACCGAAGCCCAATTGCTCGAGCTCCTGGGTCAGCCCCGCCTCATCCAGGTACAGAGCCACCGTCTTCGAACCGGGGGCCAGGGACGACTTGACCCAGGGCTTGCGCGTCAGGCCCAGGCGGTTGGCGTTGCGCGCCAGTAGGGCGGCGGCGATCACGTTGCGCGGGTTGCTGGTGTTGGTGCAACTGGTGATGGCGGCGATGATCACCGCGCCGTCAGGCATCTGCCCCGGCACCTCTTCCCAGGCGCCGGCAATGCCCTTGGCCGCCAGGTCGCGAGTGGCGACGCGCGCGTGCGGGTTGGATGGGCCGGCCATGTTGCGCTCCACGCCAGACAGGTCGAAGCGCAGCACGCGCTCGTACACGGCCTCGACCAGGCTGTCGGCCCAGAGGCCAGCGACCTTGGCGTAGGTTTCTACCAGCTTGACCTGCTGGTCTTCGCGACCGGTGAGCTTGAGGTAGTCGAGGGTCTGCTGGTCGATGGCGAACATCGCCGCGGTGGCGCCGTACTCCGGAGCCATGTTGGAGATGGTCGCGCGATCGCCCAGGGTCAGGGCACGGGCGCCTTCACCGTGGAACTCCAGGTAGGCGCCGACCACCCGCTCCTGGCGCAGGAACTCGGTCAGGGCCAGCACCAGGTCGGTGGCGGTGATACCCGGCTGCAACTGGCCGGCCAGCTCGACACCGATGATCTCTGGCAAGCGCATCCAGGAGGCACGGCCAAGCATGACGTTCTCGGCCTCCAGGCCACCAACGCCGATGGCGATCACGCCCAAGGCATCGACATGCGGGGTATGGCTATCGGTGCCGACGCAGGTATCGGGATAGGCGACGCCGCCATCGCTGTGGATCACCGGCGACATCTTCTCCAGGTTGATCTGGTGCATGATGCCGTTGCCTGGCTGGATCACGTCGACGTTCTTGAAGGCCTTCTTGGTCCAGTTGATGAAGTGGAAGCGGTCTTCGTTGCGGCGGTCCTCGATGGCGCGATTTTTCTCGAATGCCTGAGGATCGAAGCCACCGCATTCCACCGCCAGCGAATGGTCGACGATCAGTTGCACCGGCACCACCGGGTTGACTTGCGCCGGGTCGCCACCCTTGTCGGCGATGGCGTCACGCAGGCCGGCAAGGTCGACCAGCGCGGTCTGGCCGAGGATGTCGTGGCAGACCACTCGGGCCGGGTACCAGGGGAAGTCCAGGTCACGCTTGCGCTCGACCAGCTGCTGCAGCGACGCGGTCAGGGTGGCCGGGTCGCAGCGGCGAACCAGGTTTTCGGCGAGCACGCGCGAGGTGTACGGCAAGCGCTCATACGCGCCAGGCTCGATCGCCTCGATGGCCGCGCGGGCGTCGAAGTACTCCAGGTCGGTGCCTGGGAGGTTCTTGCGAAATGCTGTATTCATACGGGATCAGGCTCGGTCACGGTCATCGGAAGGCTGCACCGCCCTTTGTGGGAGCGGGCTTGCCCGCGAATGCGTCAGATCTGGCAGCGCCGGTGGCCGTGCTGACGCTTTCGCTGGCAAGCCAGCTCCCACAGGTACGGCGTTGGTCGCCTCTCTGGTCAGCGTTGGTCGATGGGCACGAACGTGCGCTGTTCGACGCCGGTGTATTCGGCGCTCGGGCGGATGATGCGGTTGTTGGCGCGCTGCTCGAACACGTGCGCGGCCCAACCGGTCAAGCGCGAGCAGACGAAGATCGGGGTGAACAGCTTGGTTGGGATGCCCATGAAGTGGTACGCCGAGGCGTGGTAGAAGTCGGCGTTGGGGAACAGCTTCTTCTGTTCCCACATGGTCTTGTCGATGGCCTCGGAAACCGGGTAGAGCACGGTGTCACCCACTTCGTCGGCGAGCTGCCTGGACCAGCCCTTGATGACCTCGTTGCGCGGGTCGGACTCCTTGTAGATGGCATGGCCGAAGCCCATGATCTTGTCCTTGCGCTCGAGCATGGCCAGGGTGCCGCTGACAGCCTCCTGCGCAGTCTTGAAGCGCTCGATCATCTCCATGGCCGCCTCGTTGGCACCGCCATGCAGCGGGCCACGCAGCGTGCCGATGGCCGCGGTGACGCAGGAGTAGAGGTCCGACAGCGTCGAGGCACAGACCCGGGCGGTGAAGGTCGAGGCGTTGAACTCGTGCTCGGCGTAGAGGATCAGCGAGACGTTCATCACCTTGACATGCAACGCGCTCGGCGTCTTGCCGTGCAGCAGGTGCAGGAAGTGCCCGCCCAGGGTGTCTTCGTCGCTGGTGCAGTCGATGCGCACGCCATGGTGGCTGAAGCGGTACCAGTAGCACATGATCGCCGGGAACACGGCCAACAGACGGTCGGTCTTGTCATGCTGCTGGTCGAAGCTGTGCTCCGGCTCCAAGGTGCCAAGCACCGAACAGCCGGTACGCATCACGTCCATCGGGTGGGCGGTGACCGGAATCCGCTCCAGCACTTCCTTCAGCGCCTGGGGCAGGTCACGCAAGGCCTTGAGCCTGGACTTGTATTCGATCAACTGTGCCTGGTTTGGCAGTTCGCCGTACAGCAGCAGGTAGGCGACTTCCTCGAATTCGGCATGCTCTGCCAGCTCGCGCACGTCGTAGCCCCGGTAGGTCAGGCCGGCACCGGCCTGGCCCACGGTCGACAGTGCCGTTTGACCCGCAACCTGACCTCGCAGGCCGGCACCACTGAGTACTTTTGCTTCGGCCATTGCTCTTCTCCACTTGTTGAATTTGTTATGGAAACGACAGCTAAAAACGGTGTGTTGCCGTGTCAGCCCTTCTTCTGGGCGAACAACGCGTCGAGGCCCTGCTCGAACGCGTGGTAATTGATGGCATCGTACAGCTCCATGCGCGTTTGCATGGTATCGATGACATGCTTCTGCGTACCGTCGCGACGCAGCGCGGCATAGACATTCTCGGCGGCCTTGTTCATGGCGCGGAACGCCGACAGCGGGTACAGCACCAGCGACACATCGACCGAGGCCAGCTCTTGGGTGGTGTACAGCGGCGTGGCGCCGAACTCGGTGATATTGGCGAGGATGGGCGCCTTGACCCGGTCGGCGAAGGTCTTGTACATCGAAAGCTCGGTGATGGCCTCCGGGAAGATCATGTCGGCACCGGCCTCGATGCAGGCGGCAGCGCGGTCCAGGGCGGCATTGAGGCCCTCGACGGCAAGGGCGTCGGTACGCGCCATGATCACGAAGCTGTCATCCTCGCGGGCATCGACGGCGGCCTTGATGCGGTCGACCATCTCCTGCTGCGAAACGATTTCCTTGTTGGGCCGGTGGCCGCAGCGCTTGGCGCCGACCTGGTCTTCGATGTGGATTGCCGCGGCGCCGAACTTGCTCATCGAGCGCACGGTACGCGCGACGTTGAACGCCGAGGCGCCGAAACCGGTGTCGACATCCACCAGCAACGGCAGGTCGCAGACATCGGTGATACGGCGCACGTCGGTGAGCACGTCATCCAGGCCGCTGATGCCCAGGTCCGGCAGGCCCAGGGAGCCGGCGGCGACCCCGCCTCCTGACAGGTAGATGGCCTTGAAGCCGGCACGCTTGGCCAGCAGGGCATGGTTGGCATTGATCGCCCCGACCACCTGCAACGGATGTTCGGCGGCGACCGCGTCGCGAAACCGCTGGCCGGCACTGCTTTTGTGGGTCATGACTCACCTCGTTGGCTATTGTTGTTGGCGTCCTGGTAATGACGCTCGATAGTGCGCTTGGAGGCGCCGATGTGTCGGCGCATCAGGAGTTCGGCCAGCTCGCCGTCACGCTCGGCGATGGCATCGAGGATCCGGTGGTGTTCGGCAAAGGCCTGGCGGGGACGGTTGGGCGTGGCGGAAAACTGGATGCGGTACATGCGCACCAATTGGTACAGCTCGCCGCAGAGCATCTGGACCAGCGTGCGGTTGCCGCTGCCTTGGATGATCCGGTAGTGAAAGTCGAAGTCGCCTTCCTGCTGGTAGTAACCAAGGCCCGCCTGGAACGCCGCGTCGCGCTCATGGGTGTCCAGCACCCGGCGCAGTTCGTCGATCTCGGTCACGCTCATGCGCTCGGCCGCCAGGCGGCAAGCCATGCCTTCGAGGGATTCGCGGATCTCGTAGAGCTCGAGCAGCTCGGCATGGCTGAGCGATACTACCCGCGCGCCCACGTGGGGAACGCGCACCAACAGGCGCTGGCCTTCCAGACGGTGGATTGCCTCGCGCAGCGGCCCGCGGCTGATGCCATAGGTGCGGGCGAGCTCAGGCTCGGAGATCTTGCTCCCCGGAGCGATCTCGCCCTTGACGATGGCCGCCTGGATGCGCCGGAAGACGTTCTCGGACAGCGTCTCCGTTTCGTCGGCTGCGACGAGGCGAGGCTGGGTTACGTCCAACATATTGTCGACACCTTGTTGATCACTACCGCCAAAAATAGCCAAAAGCTCTATTCAAGTCAAAGGCAACTTAAGCATTGTCGACAATCTTCCAGCAACGAACTAACCCCGTCTACGCGGTGTCAGAGTGCGACGCGCTGGCGTCACGACCACAGCGTGATAGAATGCCGCGCCTCCTACGGAGTATGGATAGTGTGTTTGTCGGCAATTTCATGTTGTCGACAGCTCAACGAGGAAGCTTGCGCAGTAGTTGCCAGTCGCCTTGCCCGAACACCGCACAGCACCGCGCCAGGATTATGAGACTTACACCCCTTCCACTGTTGTTCTGCCTCTCCTTGCTGCCGGCCCTTGGCCAGGCGGCGGAAAAGACCGTGTACGGTCTCAACGAATACGCCCGCCTTGGCGACCTTGACCTCGAAGTCGCGGCCAAGCTCGACACCGGCGCCAAGACCGCCTCGCTCAGTGCCCGTGACATCAAGCGTTTCAAGCGCAACGGCGAGAGCTGGGTGCGCTTCTACCTGGCAATTGACGCCGCCCATTCGCATCCGATAGAACGGCCTTTGGCCCGCGTCAGCAAGATCAAGCGGCGCGCCGGTGACTACGACCCGGACGAGGGCAAGGCCTACACCGCCCGCCCGGTGATCGAACTGAACATCTGCATGGGCCGCAGCCTGCGCGCCATCGAAGTCAACCTCACCGACCGCAGCGCGTTCCAGTTTCCGCTGCTGATCGGTTCCGAGGCGCTCAAGCACTTCGATGCCCTGGTCGACCCAAGCCTTAAATACGCGGCCGGCAAACCTGCCTGTGCCACTGACGCTCACACCGCAGAGTAGAACCGATGCGCGCTCTTACCCTCCATCTGAAAGTCCTGATCACCGTACTGGTGTTGCTGGGCGTGCTGGTCACGGCCTATCAGATTTTCATCCTCGGCATCCCGGTGACCGAAGACGAGACCGACGACCTGTGGAACATCGACGCCAAGGTCGAGTTCATCGCCAATCCGAAAGACCCGGTCAAGGTGCAGATGTTCGTGCCGCCGTTGAACCGTGGCTACGTCAGCCTCAACGAAAGCTTCATCTCCAACAATTACGGCGTGAGCGTCAACCGTGCCGACGACAACCGCAAGGTAACCTGGTCGGCCCGGCGTGCCAGCGGCAACCAGACACTCTATTACCGGCTGGTCCTGACCAAGCGCTACAGCAACGAGAAGACCGTCGTCAAAGGTCCGACCTTCCGTGACAGCCTGGCCGTCGAGGGCCCCGAGAAGATTGCCGCCGAGGCGCTGATGGCGCCGATCCGCCAGCATTCGGCGGATGTCGAGACCTTTGTCAGCGAGACCATCAAGCGCGTCAACAACCTCAACGACGACAACGTCAAGTTGCTGCTGGCTGGCGACACGTCGCCGCTGAACAAGGCCAAGGTCATCGATCTGCTGCTGTCCATCGCCCATGTGCCGATGGAAAAGGTGCACACCATCCGCCTGGTCGCCGATGTGCCGCAAAACCCCGAACTGTGGCTGCGCAGCTTCAATGGCAACGACTGGCTGTACTTCAACCCGGACACCGGCGAACAGGGCCTGCCCAACGATCGCCTGTTGTGGTGGACTGGCGATGACAACCTGATCAGCGTCGATGGCGGCAAGAAAGCCAATGTCACCTTCAGCATGAACAACAGCGAGATGAATGCCATCCGCCTGGCCAAGCTGACCGACGAGAACACCGACGCGGACTTTCTCGAGTACTCCCTGTACGGGCTGCCGCTGCAGACCCAGCAGACCTTCATGATCATGGTGATGATCCCGATCGGCGTGCTGGTGATCCTGGTGCTGCGCAACCTGATCGGCATCCAGACGCTGGGCACTTTCACCCCGGTGCTGATCGCCCTGGCCTTCCGCGAAACCCAGCTGGGCTTCGGCATCATCCTGTTCACGGTGATCACGGCCCTGGGCCTGTCGTTACGCTCGTACCTGGAGCATCTGAAGCTGCAGATGCTGCCGCGCCTGTCGGTGGTACTGACCTTCGTGGTGGTGCTGATTGCCGCCATCAGCCTGTTCAGCCACAAGCTGGGCCTGGAACGCGGCCTGTCCGTGGCGCTGTTCCCGATGGTGATCCTGACCATGACCATCGAGCGCCTGTCGATCACCTGGGAAGAACGTGGCGGCGGCCATGCCATGAAGGTGGCCATCGGCACCTTGTTCGCCGCCTCCCTGGCGCACCTGCTGATGATGGTGCCGGAGCTGGTGTACTTCGTCTTCACCTTCCCGGCGGTACTGCTGATCCTGGTGGGCTTCATGCTGGCGATGGGTCGCTACCGCGGCTACCGCCTGACCGAGCTCGTTCGCTTCAAGGCTTTCTTGAAGGCTGACGCCTGATGTTTGGTCTGATCAAAACCTGGAAGGCCCTGGAAGCGCGGGGCATCATGGGTATCAACCGGCGCAATGCGGACTACGTCCTCAAGTACAACAAGCGCCATCTGTACCCGATCGTCGACGACAAGATCATCACCAAGGAGCGTGCGCTCCAGGCCGGCATCCATGTGCCGGAGATGTACGGTGTGATCTCCACCGAGAAGGAAATCGACAAGCTCGACGAGATCATCGGCGGGCGCAGCGACTTTGTCATCAAGCCGGCGCAAGGCGCCGGCGGTGACGGCATCCTGGTGATCGCCGACCGCTTCGAGAGCCGCTACCGTACGGTTTCGGGCAAGATCATCAGCCACGAGGAGATCGAGCACCAGGTCTCCAGCATCCTCACCGGCCTGTACTCGCTGGGCGGACACCGCGACCGTGCACTGATCGAATACCGGGTGACCCCGGACCAGATCTTCAAGAGCATCAGCTACGAGGGCGTGCCGGACATCCGCATCATCGTGCTGATGGGCTACCCGGTGATGGCCATGCTGCGTCTGCCGACGCGCCAGTCCGGCGGCAAGGCCAACCTGCACCAGGGCGCCATCGGCGTCGGTGTGGACCTGGCCACCGGCGTGACCTTGCGGGGCACCTGGCTGAACAACATCATCAGCAAGCACCCGGACACCACCAACGCGGTGGACGGTGTGCAGCTGCCGAACTGGGACGGCTTCATGAAGCTCGCCGCGGGCTGCTATGAGCTGTGCGGGCTGGGCTACATCGGTGTCGACATGGTGCTGGACCAGGACAAGGGCCCGCTTATTCTCGAGCTCAACGCCCGGCCTGGCCTGAACATCCAGATCGCCAACGATTGTGGCCTGACCCAGCGCACCCACGCCATCGAGGCGCATGTCGAGGCCCTGGCCAAGGACGGCGTGCAGGAAGACGCCGAGCAGCGCGTGCGCGTTGCCCAGGGACTGTTCGGCCACGTTCCGGGTCACTGACAGCAGGCGTTGGCGCGGGGCAAGCCGAGCGCTCGACCGGCTTGCACCGCCATGCTGGTCAGCCCGATCTCGCGCCCAGCGCTAGGCGCTTGTCCCACAGCCGTCTACAATCGCCTCCTCGCTTTCTTTGCCGCCCACTCGCATGCCGACTTGTACGCTCCATCCCCTGCCCTATCTGCCCGACCCTGCCGCGTACTTTGCCCGCGTGCGTCACGCGCCCGGCGCCGTACTGCTCGACAGCGCGCGCCCTCATGCCGAACGTGGCCGTTTCGACCTGATCAGCGCCTGGCCCCTGCAGCAGCTGCAAGCGGCCTCCGGTGAGCCTGGCCTGGCGTATCTTCAGCGCTTGCGCGAAAGCCTGGCGCAGCTGGGTCAAGCTCAGTTGCCCGATGCCGTGGAGCTGCCATTTGCCGGCGGCCTGATCGGTTACCTCAGCTATGATTTCGGCCGGCGGCTGGAGCACCTGCCTAGCCTTGCCACGGACGACCTGGGTCTAAGCGATGCGCAACTGGGGCTGTATGCCTGGGCCTTGGTCAGCGATCACCGGCTGGGCACCACGCAGCTGGTGTTCCATCCCGCCCTGGAGGCCGCTGAACGGCAGCGCCTGGTCGCGCTGTTCGAAGCACCCGCACCGCAGCTCGAGGGCGTTTTCACGCTGCTCACGCCCATGCGTGGGGATCTTCAAGCCGTCCAGTACCAACAGGCCTTCAATCGGGTGCAGCAGTACATCCAGGCCGGCGATTGCTACCAGATCAACCTCACCCAGCGGTTCCGCGCGCCGTGCCAGGGCGACCCGTGGCAGGCCTACCAGGCCTTGCGCCAGGCCTGCCCGACGCCGTTCTCCGGCTTCCAGCAGCTGGCCGATGGCAGCGCCCTGCTGAGCTTTTCGCCGGAGCGCTTCATCTGCGTCAGCCGCGGGCAGGTGGAAACCCGGCCGATCAAAGGCACCCGCCCGCGTGCCGCGGACCCCGCCGAAGATGCGCGCAATGCCGCCGAACTGTTGGACAGTCGCAAGGACCGTGCGGAAAACCTGATGATCGTCGACCTGCTGCGCAACGACCTTGGGCGCACCTGCGAGATCGGCTCGGTCAAGGTACCGGAGCTGTTCAGCCTGGAGAGCTACCCCAACGTGCATCACCTGGTCAGCAGCGTGACTGGCCGCCTGGCGGCCGACAAGGATGCCCTCGACCTCATCGGCGGCAGCTTCCCCGGCGGCTCGATCACCGGCGCCCCGAAGATCCGCGCCATGCAGATCATCGATGAACTGGAGCCCACCCGCCGCGCGCTGTATTGCGGGTCGCTGCTGTACATCGACGTGCGCGGCGAGATGGACAGCTCCATCGCCATCCGCAGCTTGCTGGTCAAGGACGGGCAAGTCAGCTGCTGGGGCGGCGGCGCCGTAGTGGCGGATTCGGAGTGGCAGGCGGAGTATGAAGAATCGATCGCCAAGGTGCGGGTGCTCATGGAGACGCTGCAAGATCTCTAGCACCTGTGGCGCCAGCCAGTCAGTCGCCGGCCTCACATGACGGGCCGGCCACACCGCAAACGTCTGCCCCGGCATTTTTTGTTAAGATCGGACCATTACGAGCGCCCAGCGCCATACAAATGTACGGAAACCGCCTGATGAGCCAACCCTTCGATGTCGCCGCCCTGGCCGCGACCTATGCCAGCAAGTCCCCCCAGGACATCCTCAAGCTCGCCTTCGAGCATTTCGGTGATGACCTGTGGATCTCCTTCAGCGGTGCCGAGGACGTGGTACTGGTGGACATGGCCTGGAAACTGAACAAGCAGGTCAAGGTGTTCAGTCTCGATACCGGTCGCCTTCACCCAGAGACCTACCGCTTCATCGATCAGGTCCGCGAGCACTACAACCTGCCGATCGAAATCCTCAGCCCCGACCGCAGCAAGCTGGACCCCTTCGTCAAGGAAAAGGGCCTGTTCAGCTTCTACAGGGATGGTCACGGCGAGTGCTGCGGCATCCGCAAGATCGAGCCCCTGCGCCGCAAGCTGAGCACCGTCAGCGCCTGGGCCACTGGCCAGCGCCGCGACCAGAGCCCAGGCACCCGCAGTCAGGTACCGGCGCTGGAAATCGACAGTGCCTTCTCCACCCCTGAGCGCACGCTGTACAAGTTCAACCCCTTGGCACAGATGACCAGCGAGGAAGTCTGGGGTTACATCCGCATGCTCGAGCTGCCCTACAACAGCCTGCACGAACGCGGCTTCATCAGCATCGGCTGCGAACCCTGCACTCGCCCGGTCCTGCCTAACCAGCACGAGCGCGAAGGACGCTGGTGGTGGGAAGAGTCCACGCAAAAGGAATGCGGCCTGCACGCCGGCAACCTGATCAGCAAGGCCTGAGGGGTCCCAGCTTCAAGCTTCAAGAAAGAGCGATCAGTGTGCGGACTGCTCTTCGCTTGGAGCTTGGAGCTTGCGGCTGCTTTTAGTGGACGGGCAGCTCGACGCCAGCGAAGAGCGCTTCGAGTTCCTGCTTGTTGTGGCACTGGATGGCCTTGGCCATCACTTCGCGGGTCAGGTGCGGCGCGAACTTCTCGATGAAGTCGCACATGAAACCCCGCAGGAAGGTGCCACGGCGGAAGCCGATCTTAGTGATGCTGGGTTCGAACAGCTCGCTGGCGTCCAGGGCCACCAGGTCATTGTCGAGCTTGGCGTCGACCGCCATGCCGGCCACGATGCCCACGCCCAGGCCGAGGCGCACGTACGTCTTGATCACGTCGGCGTCAGCGGCGGTGAACACCACCTTGGGCGTCAGGCCACGATGATTGAAGGCTTCGTCGAGCTTGGAGCGGCCGGTGAAGCCAAATACGTAGGTGACGATCGGGTATTCGGCCACCGCCTCGAGGGTCAGCTTCGGCAGCTTGGCCAGAGGATGTCCCTGGGGAACCACCACGCAGCGGTTCCATTTGTAGCACGGCATCATGACCAGGTCGCCGAACAGTTCCAGGGCCTCGGTGGCGATGGCAAAGTCGACAGTGCCGTCGGCGGCCATTTCAGCGATCTGCATGGGTGAACCCTGGTGCATGTGCAACGCCACCTCAGGGTACTGCTTGATGAAGCCGCTGATCACCGGCGGCAAGGCATAGCGGGCCTGGGTGTGGGTGGTGGCGATCGACAGGGTACCCTTCTTCTCATTGGAGAATTCCTGGGCAATCTGCTTGATGCTCTCGACCTTGCGCAGGATCTCGCCAGCGGTGTTGATGATCCGCTCACCGGCCGGGGTCACGCGGGTCAGGTGCTTGCCACTGCGAGCGAAGACTTCGACCCCCAGTTCGTCCTCGAGCAAGCGGATCTGCTTGCTGATCCCGGGCTGCGAGGTGTAGAGGCTCTGCGCTGTCGCGGAGACATTGAGGTCATGGTGCGCCACCTCCCAGATGTAGCGCAGTTGTTGAAGCTTCATAGGTATCCCTCAAATCAGCTGGGTGTCACCGGCAGCAGCGACGATATATAACTATATTAGTGGTTTGAAGAATAAATCTAGAACTATTTTGTTACTCCGTAGCCCACGGCTATTGTCAGAGTTTCCTACGCCCCAGGTGCTGACACAGGGGGACCATGTACACCGGCACTGGTGATAGCTGCAGCAAGCGTACGGCCGTGCGCCCCAGCGGCACATCGGCACCAGCGCCCTGGCTATGGCTGCCAAAGATCAACAGGTCGACGTTCAGGCGCTGCGCCTGCTCGAGGATCACCAGCGAGGGATCACCCTGGCGCACCCTCACCGCCTTGATCAACGCAAGGTCCGCTTCCTCACCCAGTTCGTCGCGGAAGTTTTCCAGCACCCGTTGTTCGATGTTCGCCAGCACTGTGTTCACGCCTTGGCTGTGCAACTGATCCAAGGTCCGCTCATCCAGGTAGCTTTGCAGAAGCGACTCGGCGAATTGCCCCATGGGTTCCACCGCGTGGATCACGTACAGCTCCGCACCAAAGGTCCGCGCCATCGCCAGGGCGTGCTGCATGACAAACGGCGCATACACACCAAGGTCGGTGGCGTACAGCATGGAACCGATCATTCGACCTCCTTGACTGCCGCTGCGGCAGGGCATGCTTCAGCTTAGCAGCGCCGCGCAGGGTCGCCTTGCCGTCCGGCGTGCTGAGGCGGTGGGGGTCGCGAGGTTGTCAGGCCTCCCGGTCGCGCCGTTCGATGAAGGCCAGGGCTTGGTGCAGCGACTCCATGCGCGGCAGGCTGCAGCCGGCCTGACGAGCCCGCTCCAGCGGTTCTGCGTAGATCGCCTGCAATTCGAGGGGGCGCTGCAGGGCATGGTCGTGGTACATGCTCGGCCAGTAGTCAGGCATCTGCTCAGTCACCCGGAACAGGTGCTCGGCATAGCCCAGCGCCAGGTCATGGCCGCAGGCACGCGCGCCCTGCACCACTTCGGCCATCAGCGCCTGGATCAGGCTGCGGCTGTGCGGGTCGGCCATCAGCGGCGTGGTGCTGGCCTGCAGCAGCACCGACAGGCCATTGTAGGGCACGTTCCAGACCAGCTTCTGCCAGCGGGCCTTATCCAGGTTATCCATGCCCTGGGAGTCAATACCGGCGGCGCGCAGCAGGTCGGCGCCCTGCTCGACGATGGCCGCCCCGCCATCTTCGGCTGGGCCACTGTGATACCCCAGGTTGACCGCCCCCAGTGCCTGGTGACGGATCACCCCCGGCGTCTGGCGATTGACGCAGATGAAGCACAATCCGCCCAGCAGGTGCAGGTCGGCGCGTAGCAGAGGACGCAACTGCTCTTCAACGCCCAAGCCATTCTGCAACAGCACCACCTTGGCCCCCGGTGCGGCCGCCTTGGCAATCACTGGCGCGAGCTGCGCATTGCTGGTGGTCTTTGCACCCACCAGCAGCCAGTCGCAGGGCGGCATGTCGGCGGCCGCGGCATAGGCCTGTACCCTCATGTGCACCTGGCCATGAACCGCGCTTTCCACGGTCAGGCCGTGCTCGCGCACGACGGCAAACTCGCTGCGCAGGAGAAAATGCACGTCATAACCGGCGCGGGCCAGCATCAGTCCGTAGAAACCGCCGATGGCACCGCTACCGATGATGCCGATGCGTGGCGTGCGTGATTCCATGCTGCTCTCCTTTTCATTGGGTATTTTTTCTAGCTTTCTTGCAATACTTGGCCACCAGGCGCAGGTCTTGGGCGGGCTATCACTCAAGACATGCACCCACCTCGTGCAGCATGCCGCGGGCGAATGCTCCAAGGCCAGTGCAATCGCAATTGTGCCGAAACGCTGCTTTACCGGCAAAAAACCCCACACCCGCGGGATTCAGCCCATTGTCGCGCCCCTGTGAACGCGCTAAGGTTCGGCTCCCCGCTGCGTACATTCTTGCTGCTGGGCCGCACGGGGAACGCTGGCGGCCGGCACCCGTGACCTGACGAGTAACACGATGGCTGATTTACCGATCGATGACCTTAACGTTGCCTCCAACGAGACCTTGATCACCCCTGATCAGCTCAAGAAGGAAATCCCCCTCAGCGCCAAGGCCCTGCAGACCGTGACTGCCGGCCGCGAAGTGGTGCGCAATATCCTCGACGGCAAGGACCATCGTCTGTTCGTGGTGGTTGGTCCCTGCTCGATCCATGACATCAAGGCCGCCCACGAATACGCCGACCGCCTCAAAGTGCTGGCCGCTGAAGTGTCCGACACCCTCTACCTGGTGATGCGCGTGTACTTCGAGAAGCCGCGCACCACCGTGGGCTGGAAGGGCCTGATCAACGATCCTTACCTGGATGACTCGTTCAAGATCCAGGATGGCCTGCACATCGGTCGCCAGCTGTTGCTGGACCTGGCCGAAAAAGGCCTGCCGACCGCGACCGAAGCGCTCGACCCGATTTCCCCACAGTATCTGCAGGACCTGATCAGCTGGTCGGCGATCGGTGCCCGTACCACCGAATCCCAGACCCACCGCGAGATGGCCTCGGGCCTGTCCTCGGCGGTCGGCTTCAAGAACGGCACCGATGGCGGCCTGACCGTGGCGATCAACGCCCTGCAGTCGGTGTCCAGTGCGCACCGGTTCCTGGGCATCAACCAGGAAGGCGGCGTCTCCATCGTCACCACCAAGGGCAACGCCTATGGCCATGTGGTGTTGCGCGGCGGCAACGGCAAGCCCAACTATGACTCGGTCAGCGTCGCTCTGTGCGAACAGGCGCTGAACAAGGCCAGGATCAAGCCGAACATCATGGTCGACTGCAGCCACGCCAACTCCAACAAGGATCCGGCCCTGCAGCCACTGGTGATGGAAAACGTTGCCAACCAGATCCTCGAGGGCAATCAGTCGATCATCGGCCTGATGGTCGAGAGTCACTTGAACTGGGGCTGCCAGGCCATTCCAAAGAACCTCGACGAACTGCAGTACGGTGTGTCCGTCACCGACGCCTGCATCGACTGGAGCGCCACCGAGAAGACCCTGCGCAGCATGCACGCCAAGCTCAAGGATGTACTGCCCAAGCGCGACCGCGCCTGAGGGCCACACACGAAAACGCCGGGCAGATGCCCGGCGTTTTCGTGTATGTTTTCGTTTATAGCGCGGGAAAGCAATGACGATCCACTGCCTGCCCTGATCAGGCCTTGTTCGAGTGGCGCTGCTGACGCTCCATGTAGCGCTCGACGTACGAACAGGATGGGATGACGGTATAGCCCATCTGCTCGGCATACTCCAGGGCCTTCTGGGTCAGCGCGGCGGCAATACCGCGGCCACGCAACGCGTTGGGCACGAAAGTGCGGTAGATATCCAGCGTCTGTTTGCCCAGGTCCATGTATGTCAGGTAGGCACGATGACCGTCCACGCTGGTCTCGAATTGATGACCGGCCTGGTCATGGTGGATGGTCAACACTTCGCTCATCACTACTCCTCGCAGGTCTGGTCTGCAGACCTTTACCTTACCGATGTTTATCCGGCGGAGGAACCTCGACGCCACGTGATGCCCATTGGACAATGCGACGCAGCGAATCGTTCTCCGTGTGCGGACACCCTGGAATAGTAGGCGCCTCAAGCGCAATTGCTCAAGGTGGAAACAGGCAAAAAACGCCTGAACCTTCCTAGTGCATACACAAGCGAGACACGGTACAGTCGCCGGATGTTGTTGCACTAAGACGCACATCGACCATTTAAGTCACCATTAGTTCAACAAAAAGTGCTCTTTCTACAATCGTCTACGACGGATATGTCGTCTTGTTCACAGTTTTGCTACAAACCCCTTCACACGCCTGCTCCAGCAACAATTTTTTTACAGTTCTTGCGCTCTGTCAGTTTACTTACTACAAGTAATGGGTACTATGTACGCCGGCCAGTTTCTCTTTTCCGAGAGATGGCTATTTAATAGAAAGTCCTTGAAGGGGAACACGATGAACAACGTTCTGAAATTCTCTGCTCTGGCTCTGGCCGCCGTTCTGGCTACCGGTTGCAGCAGCGTATCCAAAGAAACCGAAGCTCGCCTGACTGCTACCGAAGACGCAGCAGCCCGCGCACAAGCTCGTGCTGATGAAGCCTACCGCAAGGCTGACGATGCACTGGCTGCCGCTCAGAAAGCTCAGCAAACCGCTGACGAAGCCAATGAGCGCGCTCTGCGTATGCTGGACAAAGCCAGCCGCAAGTAATAATCCTTCGGGATTGTTAAGGAGCCGATCCACAAGTGGATCGGCTTTTTTATTCCCGCGGAAAATAAACGGATAAACGAATGAGGCCCGCACTAAGGCAGGCCCCCGGTTGCAACTTGAAGATTACTGCAGTTCAGGCGGGATGCTCGAGACCATCGGCGCGGCACCCTCTGCTTCACCTGGTACGGCAATCTCGACCGGCAGGCCATCCTCGGCCGCCACTACGTCACGCACCATATCCCAGTCCATGCGCACGTTATTAGCCAGGTCTTCACGTTTGAGCAATGCGTTGATGACCGCCGTGTGCTTGTCGACCACCGAGGGATCGCCCTGGTCGTCCAGCGGCGTGTGCGCCTCGAGGTAGACCTTGCCGCCACTAAGACCAAACTTGTAGGGCTCATTGATGATGCGCACCGGCGTACCGACCGGAACCATCTTCGACAGCTCCAGCACATTATTGTTGAACATGCGGAAGCAGCCGTGGCTGGTACGCATGCCGATGCCGAACTTCTTGTTCGAGCCGTGGATCAGGTAGCCCGGCACGCCCAGGGTAAACTTGAACGGTCCCAGAGGGTTGTCCGGGCCCGCCGGCACGACGGCGGGCAGGATATCGCCATCGGCGGCATGCTCGGCGCGAATCGAAGCTGGCGGCGTCCAGGTCGGGTTCGGCGTTTTGGCGATGATTTTGGTGTTGGCGATAGGCGAGCCCCAGCCCTCACGGCCGATACCCAGCGGGAAGGTGTGCACAACGCTCTCCCCTTTCGGGAAGTAGTACATGCGGTATTCAGCCAGGTTGATGACGATGCCCTCACGCGGGCCCTGCGGCAGGATGAAACGGGTCGGCAGGATGATTTCGGTATCGGCACCGGGTAACCAGGGGTCGACACCCGGGTTGGCGGCGATCATCTCGAGGTAGCCCAGGTCGTTGGCGGTACCGATGTCAGCGAAGGTGTCTTCGTATTTGGCCTTGATCACCTGGACCTGGCCGACGATGTCTTCGCCGGGGGGTGGCAGGGGCAGCTCCAGCGCAGCGGCGGGGCCTGCTACCAGCAGGGCGGCCAGGGACAGGCAGCGGGTGACGGCGGGAAAGCGCGGCAACATCCGGGAAATCCTTCGCAAGTTCAGGTAAGTCAAGACGGCGATTGTACACCCGCCCCCTTCCCAGCGGGAGAGAACGGGCCTGTACAAGCATTACAGATGATGAAAGGCGTTCAGAGTTCCGGCCAGACCGGACGCGTGCCACGCCGCTGGGCGTCAAGAATCGCTCGACAGAGGGTACACAGGCGACGATCGCGGTAGACCGTGGGCGCCACCGTCGACCAGCGAGGTTGGGCCGGCAGCAGGCCACCGCACAGGGTACGGTCGGCGGCGCCGCCCAGTTCGAGTTGACGGGCCACAAGGTGAACGCGGCTTTCCTGGCAGGCGAACAAGTCGAGCTGTTCATCAGGCTCGATCAGTTGATAGGCATACAGGGACCAGGCGGGACGCGGCATTGGGGGCTCCAAATCGGGGGCGCAACATTAGCCCAAAGCCCGTCCCGATAAAAGCGTCAGAGCAAGGGTTTTATCGCCGGCCAGGCATTTTCCAGCAAACGTTCCTGGGCCCCCTGCGCCGGATGGATACCATCGGCCTGCATCAAGGCTGGCACGCCACCCACCCCTTCAAGAAAGAACGGTACCAGCGGCACGTTTTTTTCATTGGCCAGGGTTTCATAGACCTGGGCGAAAGCCGTGGTGTAGCGCACCCCATAATTGGGTGGCAGACGCATGCCCAACAGGACTACCTTGGCACCGGCCTCGCGGGCGCGATCGATCATCGACGCAAGATTTTGTTGCAATTGCTGCGGCGGCTGTCCGCGCAGGCCGTCGTTGCCGCCAAGCTCCAGCACCACCAGTGTCGGCTTGTGCTCTGCAAGCAGCGCCGACAGCCGCGCCTGGCCACCGGCGCTGGTGTCGCCACTGATCGAGGCGTTGACTACCTTGTCGTCGAAACCTTCATTGCGCAGGCGCTGTTCCAGCAAGGAAACCCAGCCCTGACGGGTATCCAGGCCAAAACCGGCGCTGATACTATCGCCGACAACCAGCAAGGTACCCGCCGCCGCGCTCTGGGCCAGGCAATACAGCGCCAGACCGGCACTCAACCACATCATTCGCATTGGATTCTCCATGGGCACCAGCATTCTCGTTGCGCAGAACCTTAGCAAAGTGGTCCCCAGCGCGGAAGGCGACCTCACCATTCTCCACGCACTCGACCTGTCCCTGAATCAGGGTGACAGCCTGGCCATCGTCGGCGCTTCGGGTTCGGGCAAGTCGACCCTCCTTGGCCTGCTCGCTGGCCTCGACCGCCCCAGCGCCGGCAGCGTCATCCTCGCCGGGCACGATCTCGGCCCGCTGGATGAAGACCAGCGCGCACGCGTGCGCGCCGAGCACGTCGGCTTCGTGTTCCAGTCGTTCCAGCTACTCGACAGCCTTAACGCGCTGGAAAACGTCATGCTGCCGCTGGAGCTGGACGGTCGGCGCGACGCCCGCGAGCATGCCCGCAGCCTGCTCGAGCGGGTCGGCCTGGGCAAGCGCCTGAGCCACTCGCCGCGCCAGCTGTCCGGCGGCGAGCAACAGCGCGTGGCCATTGCCCGGGCCTTTGCCGCACAGCCAGCGGTGCTCTTCGCCGACGAGCCGACCGGCAACCTGGACAGTCACACCGGTGAACGCATCAGCGATCTCTTGTTCGAACTGAACAAGGAGCGCGGCACCACTCTGGTACTGGTCACCCATGACGAACGCCTGGCCCACCGCTGTCACCGTCTGATCCGCCTGGACGCCGGCCACCTGGTCACCCCCCTGGAGTCCTGATGACGCGATTGCCCTTTATCCGCCTGTGCAGCCTGGCGATGCGCCAGCTGCTGCGCGATCTGCGCGCCAGCGAAGTACGCGTACTGTTCTTCGCCCTGTTGGTGGCCGTGGCCGCCAGCACCGCCATCGGTTACTTCGGTGCCCGGCTCAACGGCGCCATGCAGTTGCGCGCCAGCGAGTTCCTGGGCGCCGACCTGGTGCTGCAAGGCAGCTCGCCGGCCCGCGAGCAGCAGGTCAGCGCAGGCACCGCGCTGGGCCTGCGGCATGCGCAGGTCGTGGAGTTCTCCAGCGTGGTGGCCAGCGACTCGGGCATCCAGCTGTCGAGCATCAAGGCCACCGACGGCGCCTATCCCTTGCGCGGCCAGGTGCGCAGCGCCGCGGCGCCCTACGCGCAGGAGACACCGGGCGGCGGGCCGGCGCCGGGCGAGGCCTGGGTCGAACCACGCTTGTTGGCGGCCCTGGGCCTTCAGGTTGGCGACAGCATCGACGTCGGCAGCAAGAGCCTGCGCATGAGCCGGGTGCTGACCTACGAGCCGGACCGCGCCGACAACTTCTATAGCCTGACGCCAAGGGTGCTGATCAACCTCGCCGACCTTGAGGCCACCGGGGTGATACAGCCCGGCAGTCGGGTCACCTACCGCGACCTCTGGCGCGGTGACATCGCGGCGCTGACCCAGTATCGCCAGGCCGTCGAAGCAGAACTGGCCGCCAACCAGCGCCTGCGCGACACCCGCGATGGCAACCGGCAGATCGGCGGTGCCCTGGGCAAGGCCGAGCGTTACCTGAACATGGCAAGCCTGGTGGCGGTGCTGCTGGCCGGCGTGGCCGTGGCCCTGTCGGCCAGCCGCTATGCCGCCCGGCGCCTGGACGCCAGCGCTCTGCTGCGTTGCCTGGGCCTGTCGCGGCACCAAGCCCTGGGTTTGTTCAGCCTGCAGCTGGCGATGCTCGGCGGCATGGCGGCGCTCGCCGGCGCGCTGCTGGGATGGCTGGCGCAAATGGGCCTGTTCCAGTTGCTCCACGGGCTGATACCGAGCGTGGTGCCACCGGGCGGTATAGCGCCGGCGCTCGCCGGCATCGGCACTGGCCTGGTGGCCCTGGCGGGCTTCGCCCTGCCACCGCTGGCCGCGCTGGGCCGGGTCCCGCCGCTGCGGGTGTTGCGCCGCGACCTGCTGCCTGTCCCGCCCAGTAGTTGGCTGGTGTACGGCGCCGCCCTGCTCGCCTTGGGCCTGATCATGTGGCGCCTGAGCCTGGACTTGTTGCTGACCTTCGCCCTGCTCGGCGGCGGCCTGATCGCCGCGCTGGTGCTCGGTGGCCTGCTCCTGCTGGTGTTGCGCAGCCTGCGCCGCTTGCTGGCTGGCGCGCCGCTGGCCTGGCGCCTGGGCCTGGGCCAGCTGCTGCGCCATCCGTTGGCCGCCGCTGGCCAGGCCCTGGCCTTCGGCCTGATCCTGTTGGCCATGGCCCTGGTCGCCCTGTTGCGCGGCGAACTGCTGGACAACTGGCAAGACCAGTTGCCCGAAGACGCGCCCAACCATTTCGCGCTGAACATCCTGCCCGACGACCGCGAGCCCTTTGCCCAGCGCCTGGAGCAGCTCCACGCCAACGCCGCGCCGCTGTACCCGGTAATCCCCGGTCGCCTGACAAAGATCAATGGGGAAGCGGTGCGCCAACTGGTCAGCAAGGAGTCCACGGGCGAGCGCGCGGTCCAACGCGACCTGAGCCTGACCTGGGCCGCCGAGTTGCCTCAAGGCAACGACCTGGTGGCTGGAAACTGGTGGCAGGCGACGCCAACCGAAGACCAGCTGCCCGGCGTTTCCGTGGAGAACGAACTGGCTGAAAGCCTCAAGCTTGCCCTGGGCGACACCCTGACCTTCGACATCGGCGGCCAGGCCCGCGAGGCCCGAGTCAGCAGCCTGCGCACGGTGCATTGGGACAGTTTCCAGCCCAACTTCTACATGATCTTCCAGCCCGGCACGCTGCAAGGCCTGCCCACCACCTACTTGACCAGCTTCTACCTGGCGCCAGGTCACGATACGGAAATCGTGGCGCTGTCACGCGCATTCCCCGCCGCGACCATCTTGCAGGTCGATGCCCTGCTAGCGCAGCTGCGCAGTATTCTCGCCCAAGTCACCCTGGCGGTGGAGTACGTGCTGTTGTTCGTACTGGCAGCAGGCTTGGCGGTGCTGTTCGCCGGGCTGCAGGCGACCCTGGACGAACGCATCCGCCAAGGTGCATTGCTGCGGGCTCTGGGCGCCGGGCGCGCCTTGCTGGTCAAGGCGCGGCGCATCGAGTTCGGCTTGCTGGGCGCCGCCAGCGGGCTGCTGGCCGCCCTGGGGTGCGAGCTGATCACGCTGGTGCTGTACCGCTACGCCTTTGCCTTGCAGTGGAGCCCGCACCCCTGGTTGCTGGTGCTGCCCCTGGTCGGCGCATTGCTGGTGGGCGGTGCTGGGGTGTATGGCACCCGCCGGGCCCTCAATGCCAGCCCGCTGAGCGTATTGCGCGAGGGTTGAAGGCCTTGATGAACCGATCACCTGGTGTCCTGTCTGCGACATAAGCTGTTTCGAAGACAGGACACTAGGCCTTGGCGTAGGTGATCCGGTTGATCCACCAGAGGTCTTCGCCGCTGGGGGTCTGCACCACGGCTTCATCGCCCTCTTGCTTCTTCAACAAGGCACGGGCCATGGGCGAGTCGATGGAAATGTAGTCATTGCGCCCGTAGATCTCGTCATAGCCGACGATCCTGAAGGTCTTCAGTTCGCCGTTCTCGTTCTCGATCTCGACCCAGGCGCCGAAGAACACCTTGCCCTCCTGCTCCGGCGAATAGCTCACCACCTTCACATCTTCCAGGCGCTTGCGCAGGTAGCGCACCCGGCGGTCGATCTCGCGCAGCAATTTCTTGTTGTACTGGTAGTCGGCGTTTTCGCTGCGGTCACCCAGGGAGGCCGCCCAAGCGACCTTCTGGGTAATCTCGGGACGATAGACACGCCACAGGTGGTCAAGCTCCTGCTTCAGGGCTTCGTGACCTTCCGTGGTGATGATATTGGTGCTCAACCGGCTGTCTCCTTACGGGGTGCATGACACGCGGACGCGTTCGACGCCTTGCGCCCTTCGCGCGGTGCAGGCAGGCGGCGCATCTCAGCGCAGGGTAATCAGGCCCTGGCGCGCGACCCGGGTCAACTGGCCGATGACTTCGGCGGCCTCGGCGGCACCGGGCGACTGGACCACCGCGAGGTCAAAGCGATCGCTGGCATACTGCCCAAGGCTGGCCGCAGGGTCGACGAATTGAATAAGGAAGGCCCTGGCCTGGCCCTTGCGCCGGGACCAGCCATCGAGATGGCGCAACAAGGTAGGCTGGTGCTGGCCGCCAAGCAGGATGCGCGGCGTGCGGGAGGCCTGACAGGCAGGCAGGGGACTCAAGCAGACACTGGTACGTGGACAACTCATGGGGTGCAATCTCCGCCTCGCAAATCCTGCTGGGCAGCGGTGGGAGGCGTCACCGAACCAGCGCTTTAGCGGTATTTCGGATAGGCCCCGAGGCGAATCCCGCGCCCCGCAAGTAGCTGTTTAAATCGGCGCAAGCAGCATCCTAGAGAAGCCGCGGGCGGACTGTCAACTGATCGGCTACAAAAGGTTGAGTGGGAATGCGGGTGAGCGGCCGGGGAATGGCTCAGGGCGCCATGTCACGCAAATCCCTAGCGACATACAGATCTACCGACGCTTCCCTCGAGGCTCCAGAGCGCCCCGCTCCCGATTGAATGCCAAGAAATACTTGTTGACGCTGTTGACGAAGTTGACGGGACCCATCCCCACCTGCTCCATGGCGATACGCTCGGTCTGGAAGAACCACTGGTTGCCGTTGAGGCCGCGCCGCCGGGCCTCGGCGCGCATGGCCTGGACCCGCTCGGGCCCCAAGTTGTAGGCGGCGAGAATGAAGGCCATGCGCTCGCGCTCATTAAGCTTTGGGCTGGCGAAGAACTTGCGGCGGATCAGTGCCAGGTAACGGGCGCTGGCCTGCACGTTGCCGTCGACCGTGGCGGTGTTGCCCACGCCGACCCGCTTCGCCGCTGCCGGGGTGATCTGCATCAAGCCATGGGCGCCGCCCATGCCCCGCGCCTTGGGATTGAGCGTCGACTCCTTGAACGCCAGTGCGGCCAGGTTCAGCCAGTCCATCTGCTGGGCCGCGGCGTGTTTCTGCAGGACCGGCCGCAGCGACTCCAGGCGTTGCCGGTTATCTCGCGCCAGCGGATTGTGGACGCGGTATTGGCGCCGATAGATACGCTCGAACGCGGCGTCCTGGTTATCCGGCGCGCGGTAGCCCTGAAGAAAGCGGTCGACCGTGGCCAGCAGCACGGTCGCATCACGCCGAACGTACCAATGCGTGGCTTGCGGAGCAGTCAATTGCAGACGGCCCTCCAGGTGCAGGCGTGGCATCACCCGCGCCCAACGCTGGGCGATGGGTCGCTCAACCACCGTCAGGTGATAGATACCGGCCTGGACCATCTCCAGCACATCCTCGACGGCCAGGCTCGGGTCGACCCATTCGACCTTGATCGGTGCCAGCTTGCGCAGGGCGAGCTTCTGATTGATTTCGTGGATCGTGGATCCTGCCGCGCTGGCGGTGGTCAGGGCGATGGTCCGCCCGGACAACTGCTCGACGCGGCGAAAACCACGCTCGCCCTTACGTCCGACCAGCATCAGCGACACCTGGGCAAGCACCGGCGCACTGGCGCTGAGCCCACGCAGCGAGGACGGGTCGAGCAGCTCCCCAGGCGCGGCGAGATCACCCTCCCCCCGCTGCAGGGCCGCGAGCAGTTGCTCCTTGGCCCGGGGAATGATCTTCAGGCGAATCCGGTGGCCGTCCCGGGCGCGCGCGTTAAGGTGATGCTCCAAGGCCCGCAAGCGATGGTACTCGATGCCCACCGGCTCGCCCTTGACCTCGCCGGAGCTGTTGCGACTCTGGTTGACCAGGACCCGCAGCACCTTGCTGCTACGGATCTGGGCCAGGTCGCGGGCCTGGCTGAGCGGCACGCTTTGCTGCGGACCTGCCAGCCGCGCATCGGCCGGTCGCGCGGCCAGCACCCCCAGCACCAGCACGAACGCCAGCAGCAGCTGCAGCGCGCGGGTGTACGGCTGGGTAGGCAGGGATGACAGCATGCAAGATCGGCTCGTGGCAGTTGATCGCAAAAGACCGCCACAACCGCTCGAAGTTCTTGGTTTTTCCGATAATTCCTGTGTTTTGCTATGCTGGCCGACCCGCGGTACGAGACAGCACCATGCAACTCATCGACATCGGCGTTAACCTCACCAACTCCGCCTTCAACGGCAAGCACCCGGAAATCGTCGAGCGCGCCGCCGCCGCTGGCGTGGTGCAGATGCTCCTGACCGGCACCAGCCTCGAGGGCAGTGAACAAGCACTGGAGCGCTGCCAGCACTTGGATGAGCCCGGCCTGCACCTGTTCAGCACGGCTGGCGTGCATCCCCACGATGCCAGCAGCTGGAGCAGCGATAGCAGCCGCCAGTTGTGCCACCTGCTGGAGCAGCCACGGGTCAAAGCGGTGGGCGAATGCGGCCTGGACTTTAACCGCGACTTCTCGCCACGCCCGCAGCAGGAAAAAGCCCTGCACGAACAACTGGCGCTGGCCGTGCAGCTGCAGATGCCGGTATTTCTCCACGAACGCGACGCCAGCGCGCGTCTGCTGGCGATCCTCAAGGACTACCGTGATCACCTGCCCGCCGCCGTGGTGCACTGCTTCACCGGCGAGCGCGAGGCCTTGTACGACTACCTGGACCTGGACTTGCACATCGGCATCACCGGCTGGATCTGCGACGAGCGCCGCGGCAGCCATCTGCATCCATTGGTGGCGAGCATTCCCGCCGGACGCCTGATGCTCGAAAGCGACGCGCCCTACCTGCTGCCCCGCAGCTTGCGGCCCAAACCCAAGAGCGGTCGTAACGAACCTGCGTTCCTGCCAGAGGTGCTGCGTGAAGTGGCCAGGCACCGCGGCGAAAGCATGGAACGCACTGCAGCCCACACCACTGCCTGTGCCCGCGCATTCTTTGACTTGCCCGAGGTGTGTTGACCCATATCAACATCACCAGCGGCCAGGTTGGGCACACTGATGGCACCTTGCCAATATCGTTCCCCGCTCAACTCAGAGAAGACCTGCCATGGGTGCCTGGCTCAGCACTATCTCCCTCAAGTACAAGTTCTGGGCCGTCAATGCGGTGGCCTTCGTCACGACCTTGGTGCTAGTGCTCTACGCCGTGCACCTGGAGCAACAAGCGCGCGCCGAGGGCGCACGCGCCAAGGCCCAGGCCCAAGCCGCTCTCCTGGCCGCCTGGCCTGCTGGGCAAGCGCTGCCCGCGGTCGCCGACCTGGTCCTGTGGCAACCGGGGCAGACCCCAAGCCATGCCGGCCAGCCCCTCGCTGCGCTGGACAGCCGCCTGGGATGGGTCCCGCTTGCGGATGCTCAGGTGTTCGGCGACAACCTGTTGCTTGGTGCGCAGGTGATCGACCTGGACGGCCAGCGCCTGGCAGTGCTGGCCCAGGCGCCCAGCCTGCGCCAGGTGCTTGCCGATCGATTCAGCCAGTACGCCGTCTGCGTGCTGGTCCTCATGCTTGCCATGCTGGGTGCCTCGCAGCTGCTGATCCGTTTTCTGCTGAGCCAGCTCAATACCCTCAAGGACGTCATGCTCCACGTCGAGAAGACCGGCGACCTGGCCGCGCGCGTCCCGCTGGCCTGCGGTGATGAAGTCGGCCAGATGGCCAGCGCCTTCAACGCCATGCAGGCCACCTACCATCGCGTGGTCAACACCGTTGCGCGCACCGCCGCGCAACTGGACAGCGGCGCCGCGCGACTGGCCTTGAGCATGAATGACGTGCGCCAGGGCATGCTCGGCCAGCAGAGCGAAACCGACCAGGCCGCCACGGCGATCAACGAGATGTCGGCCACCGTCCACCACATTGCCCAGCATGCCGGGGCTACCCGCGACCTGTCGCAGACCGCCGACACCCTCGCGGGCAGCGGCCAGGCCGTGGTCAGCCGGGTGCAGGACGCCATTGCCGGGCTCTCCAGCGGGGTGCAGCAGACCGCCGAGATGATCGGCCGCCTCGCCGACGACAGCCAGAAGATCAATGGCGTGGTCGGGGTGATCCATAGCATCGCCGAGCAGACCAACTTGCTGGCCCTGAACGCCGCCATCGAGGCCGCCCGGGCAGGCGACCTGGGCCGCGGTTTCGCCGTGGTGGCCGACGAAGTGCGCCACCTGGCCCGGCGCGTCCAGGCCTCCACCGACGAAATCACCACCATGGTGGTCGCCCTACAGGCCGGCACGCGTGACGCGGTGGAATTCATGCAAGAGAGTTCCTACAAGGCCGATGAATGCGTCAAGCAGGCCAGGGAGGCCGGCGAGGCCCTGGCGGACATCACCAGCGCGGTGGCGCAGATGCGCCAGAGCAACACTCAGATTGCCGTGGCGGCCGAGCAGCAAAGCCAAGTGGCCGAAGAAATGAACCGGGCGGTGGTGAGCATCCGCGATGTCACCGAAGAGACGGTCCAGCAGACGGTGGGCTCGGCCACCACCAGCAGCGAACTGGCGACCCTGGCCGGCCAGTTGAACAAGGCCATCGGCCAGCTCAAGCTATGATTGTAGCGCTATATCTTCAATAGGCAGCCTCGATTGGCCCCTTGACGGGGGCCGCGCTAAGCTTCAGGCATGAGCGCGAGGACATGTCCATGAGCAAACGCCAGCCCAACCTGCCCGCCTGGCAATGGCGCGGCTATCACAATAACCACCGCCACCCGGCCAACCTGGTGCTGCACCTGATTGCCGTGCCGCTGTTCATCCTCGGCGCGCTGCTGGTGCTGTCCGGGTTGTTCAGCCTCGCCCTGAGCCAGCTGGCCGTGGGCGTCATCGCCCTGATTGCCGGACTTGGCCTGCAACGTCACGGACACCGCCTGGAAGCCGAGCAACCCGAACCCTTCGCCAACCGCAAGGATGCCGTACAGCGCCTGCTGACCGAGCAATTCATCACCTTTCCCCGGTTTCTGCTCAGCGGCGCGTGGTGGCGAGCGTGGCGCGAGCGCCACAAGCATCGCCGCTAGGCGAACACCGCGGTGGTCTGACGGCTAAGCGCCAGCAACTCGCCTTCGGCCGTCCATAGGGCAGCGGCGGCGTGCCCGTAGCCTTCACGGGCGTGCTCCGTCTCGGCGCAGTACTGGCACCAGTCCAGCGTCGAAAGGCGCGGCATGGGCTGAATGAATTCGATGGTCCAGGTCAGCGTACTGCCGGCGGCAGGCTGCTTGAGGTGCGACAGCAGGGTCGGTGGCCAGGCGTCCACCAGCGCCAGCAGGTGAGCCTCAGTGAGCGGCTCGTCGGTCGCACCGCGCAAGCGTACCCATCCCCCCATGCGTCGCGACGTGTCGTGGGAGAACGGCATGCCACCGACCGCCCAGCGCAAGGCGACGTGGCGCATGAACTCCGGTGTTATCCCCTTGATGTAGCCAAGCTCTGGCGCCGCCTGCTCCAGCGGCTTCATTTCGCCCGGTGGCAGCGGCGACACATCGACCACCGATTCGCGTCCCGCGCCGAAACTCCCCTGCATCAGGGTCACCACTTGGCCATTCTGCACGGCGCGGCCCAGCAGCGAGCTGACAGCCTTGCCTTCGCGCAATACCTCGATCTCGAAGCTGATCGGTACCTCAGGCGCGGCCGGGCCCACGAACGTGATGGCCAACGAGCGTACAGGACGATCGTCGCTCACCCGAGCGCGCATGGCTTCGAACAGCAGCGCCGCCATCAACCCACCGAAACTGGCGCGGCCCTGCGCCCATGTCGCAGGAATGCTGACCGCCTGGGGCTGGGCTCGCACCGCCGCCAACAACCGTGAAAAGTTCATGTCGATCCTCGCTTGCTGCAGGAAAAGCCCGATATTAATCAGCACGCGACTGAACCGCAGCCCCCATAACGGCCATTTGCAGGGCTATCGGCGCACCAGCGCGGCCTGCAGGCGCTGCAACGTAGCATCGGCCTTCAGCTCGGCTTTCTCCAGCTCACGCTTCCAATCGTTCACACATGGCGCCAAGTCAGCCTGTTGCTCAGCCTGGAGCAGCCACTGCAGGCGGTCGTGCCAGTCACCCAGATCACCTTGGGCGCGCTTGAGCAGGCCCTTGAGCTTCTTGTCGGCATGGTCCAGCTGCGGGTACGCCTCGTCACCATAACGCACCCGCTTGATCAGCAGACGCAACCGGTGACGGTCGTGGGCCGGATCGTCGAGGGCTTTTTGCAGTTTGCGCCACTGCTTGTGCAGGCGCTTGTCGACCTGTTTGCCTAGGCCCCGAATCAACCCCGCGCGATGCGCGGACCTCAAGAACGCTGGAAAGGCGTCGATGATTGCCAGCACATGGGCGAGCTCGCCGCTGGCGGCGACGCCAGCGAAGGTCTGCGGCCTCCCCGCCAGGCGCCGCTGCCCGGCAGCATGCTGACCCCGGTCAATTAGCTGCGCGGCCAGTACCTCCCGGTCGCGCAAGGGCGTGGTCAAGGTGCCGTGGGCCTTGGCGGCCTCCTTGAGTTGATTCACCCCAGGCAGGTCGCGCAGTGGGCGCAGCAGGCTGCGTAGGCGGCGCAGCGTGGTGCGCAGGTCATGCAGTGCCTCGCTGTCGGTGTCGGCGGCCAGGCGCGCCTGGCAGGCCAGCAGGCGTATCTGCAGGGCGAGGACCCTGGCAACGGCATGATCGAGCATGGCAGACATGCGGGTCTCCTGGTTCAGCGCCCGGCGCGTGATTCACGAATATAGAAACGCGCTTTTTCGGCCTTGGTCGTGCATCCTTCGAAGGCTTCAAACTGTTGCTGGGTCTTGGCGCCCGTGAGCAGCGACAGCGCCTTGGAGTAACTGACGGTGCCGGCAAAGCCCTCGGCCTTGGCCAGGTCGAGTTCCTTCCATGCGGCGTCCAACTGCGTGGCACAGCTGTCACGATAGGCCGTCTTGCCCGCGCAGCCAGCAAGGGCTAGGGCGATCAGAGGAAGGCAGATCCAGGCTTTCATCGGTAATACCTCAAAGGTGGGAATCAGGATGGCTGTTCGACGTCTATTCAAGCGCAAAGTGCCCTGCCGAGCGTAGTCCAGCACGGTGGCGATTGAAGCACAGATGCAATTGGGTGCATTGTTAGACCATTGTGCACAGCCCGGGAGGCATCATGAGCAAACGTGTGGCACTGGTTCTTGGCTCGGGAGGTGCCCGGGGTTATGCACACATCGGGGTGATCGAGGAAATCGAGCGCCGCGGCTACGAAATCGCCTGCGTGGCGGGCTGCTCCATGGGTGCGGTGGTCGGCGGCATCTACGCCGCGGGCAAGCTTGACGAGTATCGCCGCTGGATCGAAAGCCTGGACTACCTCGATGTGCTGCGCCTGGTGGATGTGAGCTTCCGCCTGGGTGCCATTCGCGGAGAGAAAGTCTTTGGGCAGATCCGCAAGATCGTCGGCGAGATGAACATCGAGGACCTGCGCATTCCCTACACCGCCGTAGCCGCCGACCTCACCAACCAGCAGGAGATCTGGTTCCAGGAAGGCTGCCTGCACCAAGCCATGCGCGCATCGGCGGCGATTCCCAGCCTGTTCACGCCGGTGGTGCAAGGCAACCGCATGCTGGTCGACGGCGGCATCCTCAACCCGCTGCCGATCATCCCTGTGGTATCCAGCCACTGCGACCTGATCATCGCGGTCAACCTCAACGCCACCAACCAGAAACACTACCAACTGCCAGTCATCGAGCGTCCAGCGGCCTTTCGCATGCGCTTCGACAATCTGATCAGCTCGCTGGGCTCGCGCTTTCCCTTCCGTCGCAAGCCGGCCGAAAAGCTGATCCGCCTGGCGCGGGAGATGGCCGCCGAAGGCCTGCAACCGCCCAATCCCTGGCTCAGCGAAACCGCCAATCCGCAGGTCCAGCAATCGGCCGCAGCGCCGCAAAGCGATGGCGCGCCAAAGTCCGCGACCGGCTCGTTCATCATCGACAACGTCGGCCCGGCGTCGCTGCTCGATCTGATCAACCAGAGTTTCGAGGTGATGCAGACGTCACTGGCCCAGTACAAGATTGCCGGCTATCCGCCGGACGTGCTGATCAACGTGCCCAAGCGTGTCTGTCGCTTCTTCGAGTTCTACAAGGCCCCGGAGCTGATCGCCCTGGGCCGGGAAATCGCCCGGGACACCCTGGACAACTATGAACATGAGCGTCGCTGAGCACACACGGCGTTGGCGCTAAAACGAAACAGGCCGCATAAGCGGCCTGTTTCGTGAACGCAGCAGCACTCAGTAGCGAGTGATGTCTGCTTTGGCTTCCAGCTGCTTGCGGTAGGCAGCGAAGTCTTCACGGCCGGCTCGCGAAGCGAGATAGCTGCGGTACTGCGCCTTCTCCGCGTCAGTGGCGGCTGCGCCTTCGTTGACACCCTTGAGCTGCAGGACCACCAGGCTGCCATCGCCCAGTACCACGCTGCCATAGACCGGCTGGTCCTTGGCCTCAGGCTTGCTCATGCGGAACAGCGCCTTCAACTCGGCCGGATCGATGCCTTCCTGGCCACGGGTCACCGCCTCATGGGACGCCCACTGCTGACCGTCATAACCGGCACCGGCAGCGATGGAGCCATCACGCAGGCCGGCGATCAGTTTGTCGGCCTTGACTTTGAGTTCGGCGGTAGCCTTCTCTTTAACCAGGTGCGCGCGGATGCTGTCGGCAACAGCCTCCAGCGACAGTTGCGCGGGCTTGCGGTGCTCTTTGGCGCGCAGCACGACGACGGTCTCCGGATCCAGCTCGATGGCGTTGCTGTTCGAGCCTTCATCCAGTACTTCTTCGCTGAATGCTGCCTGGATCACCGCGCGATTGGCGGTGATGCCCTCGCCGCCTTCACGACCGAACGGCGCCGAGGTCTGCACCTTGAGCCCCAGTTCCTGGGCCGGCTGGGCCAGGTCAGAGGCTTCGAACGCCGAGTCTTCCAACTGCTTGGTCACTTCGACGAAGCGCTGTTCGACCTGTTGGGTCTTGAGCTCACGGGTGAGCTTGTCCTTCAGGCTGGCAAAGGTTGGCACTTGCGGCGATTCGACGCCCAGCAGCTTGATCAGATGGTAGCCGTACTCGGTACGCACCGGCGCCGAGACCTGATCCTTGTTCAGCGCATACAGCGCCTCTTCAAAGGCCGGATCATAGACGCCCTGCCCCGCGAAGCCGAGGTCACCGCCCGTGCTGGCCGAACCTGGATCCTGGGAAAATTCCTTGGCCAGCGTGGCGAAATCCTCACCCTTGGACAGGCGCTGCTGGATCTCGTCGATGCGGGCCTTGGCCTGGGCATCGTCGACCTTGTCGTTGACCTCGATGAGGATGTGCGCGGCATGACGCTGCTCGGCGAGGTTGGCGATTTCCTTCTCGTACATGGCCTTGAGCTGGTCTTCGTTGACCTCGACCTGATCGAAGTACGCCGACTTCTTCAGCTCGATGTAATCGATCACCACCTGGTCGGGGCTCATGAACTCCTTGGCGTGCTCGTCGTAGTGCGCCTTGATCTCGTCATCGCCCACTTTGACTGCGGCCGAGTCGGGCTTGAGGGTCAGCGAAGCGAAATCACGGGTCTGCTTCTCAAGGCGTGCGAAGGCCTCGACCTGCTTGTCGGTCACGAAACTGCTGCCGGCAAGACCGGTACGCAGCTGGCCGATGAGCATTTCCTCGGACAGCATGTCGCGGAACTGCATGCGCCCGTAGCCCATCTGGCGAATGACCTGGTCGAAGCGCTCGGCGCTGAACTTGCCGTCGACCTGGAACTCTGGCGTCTGCAGGATCAACTGATCCAGCGCGGCCTCGGAAAAGGCGAACCCGGCATCTTCTGCACCCTGCAACAACAGCTTGCGGTCGATAAGACCCTTGAGTGCCGCTTCACGCAGCATCTTCTCATCGAGCAGTGCGGGATCGAAGTCCTTGCCCAGCTGTTGCATCAGCTGACGGCGCTGCATGTCGACGGCCTGACTCAGCTCGTTCTGGCTGATTGTCTGGCCGTTCACCTTGGCGGCGTCCTGGCTATGGCTGGCGGCCTGGAAGATGGCATCAAAGCCTGTCAACGCCATCAACACGACGATGAGGCCAATGATGGTCTTGGCAATCCAACCCTGTGAATTGTCCCTGATATTTTGCAGCATGCGTCCCCCAGAAACGGCTGTACCACTGCGTCGACAACCGCGGAGCGTGGGTAGAAACCTGATAAAAGAAAGGCGCATCCGAGGATGCGCCTTTTCGTAGCGAGCATGTCAGGCGGGAACGTTTGCGGACCCGCCGCCACGCGATCGAACCTGGCCAGGCCAGGTCCGGCTGAAAGACGACTTAGTTGACGGCGTCTTTCAGGCCTTTGCCAGCCTTGAAGCCTGGAACCTTGGCGGCAGCGATCTTGATGGTGTCGCCAGTTTGCGGGTTGCGACCGTCACGCGCGGCGCGCTCCTTCACGGAGAAGGTCCCGAAGCCGACCAGTACGACATCATCACCCTTCTTCAGGGCGCCGGTGACGGACTCGATGACTGCGTCCAGAGCTTTGCCTGCGGCGGCTTTCGAAATATCAGCAGATGATGCGATAGCGTCAATCAGTTCCGACTTGTTCACTCTAAGTCCCCTTATATCTCTATTTGAGTTTGTTTCTAAGTATTTAATGAAAAGCTTGAAACGAGCACTGGGTGGCGGGGTGACATTTGGGTGCCGCTTTATAGCAAGGCCCCGAAAAAATTGTCAAGGAACGCCCCCCAGCGAAATACGTATTAATGCGTGCTGATTCTTTCCTTGGCATCGCTGTCGCGCTTTTCATCCTTGGCGACAATCTCGGGAGCCACATCTGGCAAGGGCTCCGGCGCGTATTGCAGCGCAATTTGCAGGACTTCGTCAATCCATTTGACCGGTTTGATCTGCAGATCCTGTTTGATATTCTCCGGAATCTCCTTCAGATCGCGAACATTCTCTTCCGGAATGATGACGGTCTTGATCCCACCACGGTGCGCGGCAAGCAGTTTTTCTTTCAAGCCGCCGATCGCCAGAACCTGGCCGCGCAGGGTGATCTCACCGGTCATGGCCACATCGGCACGTACCGGAATCTGCGTCAGCGCCGAGACCAGCGCGGTGCACATGCCGATGCCAGCGCTCGGGCCATCCTTGGGGGTCGCCCCTTCCGGCATGTGGATGTGCACGTCGCGCTTCTCATGGAAGTCTGCGGCAATGCCCAGGCTGCGGGCACGGCTGCGCACCACGGTTTGCGCTGCGGTGATCGATTCGACCATGACATCGCCCAGCGAGCCGGTCTTGATCAACTGGCCTTTACCGGGAATGACCACGGCCTCGATCGTCAGCAGTTCGCCGCCGACCTGGGTCCAGGCAAGGCCCGTCACCTGTCCGATCTGGTCCTGCTGCTCGGCCAGGCCATAGCGGAACTTGCGCACCCCCAGGTAATGCTCGAGCTGCTCGCCCGCGACCTTGATCGCGGCCGGCTTGTTCCCAGCGTGCTCCTTGACCACCTTGCGGCATACCTTGGCGATCTGCCGCTCCAGGCCCCGCACACCCGCTTCACGGGTGTAGTAGCGGATGATGTCGCGAATGGCCGAGACTTCGACGTCCAGCTCATCCTTCTTCAGGCCGTTGGCCTTGATCTGCTTGGGTACCAGGTACTTGACGGCAATGTTGATCTTCTCGGCCTCGGTGTAGCCCGGCAGGCGGATGACTTCCATGCGGTCAAGCAGCGCCGGCGGGATGTTCATCGAGTTCGAGGTGCACAGGAACATCACGTCCGAGAGGTCGTAATCGACTTCCAGGTAGTGATCGTTGAAGTTGTGATTCTGCTCGGGGTCGAGCACTTCCAGCAGCGCCGAGGCGGGATCGCCGCGCATGTCGCTGCCCATCTTGTCGATCTCATCGAGCAGGAACAGCGGATTGCGCACGCCGACCTTGGTCATCTTCTGGATCAGGCGGCCCGGCATCGAGCCGATGTAGGTCCGGCGGTGACCACGGATTTCGGCCTCGTCACGCACGCCACCGAGGGCCATGCGCACGAACTTGCGGTTGGTCGCGCTGGCGATGGACTCGGCCAGGGACGTCTTGCCGACCCCAGGCGGGCCGACCAGGCAGAGCACCGGACCACGGATCTTCTTCACCCGCTTCTGCACCGCGAGGTATTCGAGGATGCGTTCCTTGACCTCTTCCAGGCCATAGTGGTCGGCATCGAGGATTTCTTCGGCCTTGGCTAGGTCCAGGCGCACCTTGCTCTGGGCCTTCCACGGCACTTGCACGAGCCAATCGATGTAGGAGCGGACCACGGTGGCCTCGGCCGACATCGGCGACATCTGCTTGAGCTTGTTCAGCTCGGCCTGGGCCTTGGCGTAGGCATCCTTGGGCAGGCCAGCACTGTCGATGCGCTTTTTCAGCTCCTCGACTTCGTTGTGGCCCTCGTCGCCGTCGCCGAGCTCCTTCTGAATGGCCTTCATCTGCTCATTCAGGTAGTACTCGCGCTGGCTGCGCTCCATCTGTTTCTTGACCCGTCCGCGGATACGCTTCTCGACCTGCAGCAGGTCGATTTCGGCATCCAGCAGCGCGAGGACGTGCTCGACCCGTGTCGGCAGGTCGATGATCTCGAGGATGTCCTGCTTCTGCTCGATCTTCAGGGCCATGTGCGCGGCCATGGTGTCGACCAGACGACCGGGCTCCTCGATGCTGTTGAGCGAGGACAACACTTCGGCAGGGACTTTCTTGCCCAGCTGCACATATTGCTCGAATTGCGACAGCAGACTACGCACGAAGACTTCGGATTCGCGCTCGGCGGCCTCGATCTCGTCGATCACGCTCACTTCGGCGCGGATGTGCCCTTCGACCTCGGTGAAGCGCTCCACGGCGCCGCGCTGCTCGCCCTCGACCAGCACCTTGACGGTGCCATCGGGCAGCTTGAGCAACTGCAGGACGGTGGCGATGGTACCGACGCGGTACAGGGCATCCTCACCCGGATCATCATCGGCAGGATTCTTCTGGGCCAGCAGGAGGATCTGCTTTTCACCCGTCATTGCGGCCTCAAGGGCCTCGATGGATTTCTCGCGCCCCACGAACAGTGGGATAACCATGTGCGGATAAACGACGACATCGCGCAATGGCAAAAGAGGCAAGTCGAGGGTGGTCTTCATGATTTCGCCTCTACAGCGGCCTTATGGCCGGAAACCGGTGGAAATTGTGCATGGAGCTAATGTGGGGGCAGGCCCGCAAAAAAACAAGCATTGCGACAGGAAAAGCAAAAGGGGCCCGAAGGCCCCTTTGCGACAGTGCAGGCACGCGACGACTCAGGCGTCTGGCGCGGCCTTGGCTTGCGGCTCGCTGTTCTCGTAGATCAGCAGCGGCTTCGAGGAGCCCTCGATGACGCTTTCGTCGATCACCACCTTGCTGACTTCCTTCTGCGAAGGAATCTCGTACATGGTGTCGAGCAGCACGCCCTCGAGAATCGAACGCAGGCCACGGGCACCGGTCTTGCGCTCCAGGGCCTTGCGGGCAACGGCCTTGAGCGCATCGCTGCGGAACTCGAGGTCGACACTCTCCATCTCGAACAGCTTGGCGTACTGTTTGGTCAGTGCGTTCTTCGGCTCGGTGAGGATCTGCATCAGCGCGGCCTCGTCCAGCTCGTCGAGGGTCGCCAGTACCGGCAGACGGCCCACGAATTCTGGGATCAGGCCAAACTTGACCAGATCGTCCGGCTCGACTTCACGCAGCGATTCGCCAACCTTCTTGCCTTCCTGCTGACTGCGCACTTCGGCACTGAAGCCGATGCCGCCGCGGGTAGAGCGATTCTGGATGACCTTTTCCAGGCCCGAGAAGGCGCCCCCGCAGATAAACAGGATGTTACGCGTGTCGACCTGCAGGAACTCCTGCTGTGGGTGCTTGCGCCCCCCTTGCGGAGGAACCGAGGCCACAGTGCCTTCGATCAGCTTCAACAGCGCCTGCTGCACACCCTCGCCCGACACGTCGCGGGTGATCGAAGGGTTGTCCGACTTGCGCGAGATCTTGTCGATCTCATCGATATAGACAATGCCCATCTGGGCTTTTTCCACATCGTAGTCGCACTTCTGCAGCAGTTTCTGAATGATGTTCTCGACGTCTTCACCGACATAGCCGGCTTCGGTCAAGGTCGTCGCGTCAGCGATGGTGAACGGTACGTTCAACAGGCGCGCGAGGGTTTCGGCGAGCAGGGTCTTGCCCGAGCCGGTTGGCCCGACCAGCAGGATGTTACTCTTGCCGAGCTCGACTTCGTCGCCCTTCTTGTCACGTTGGTTCAGGCGCTTGTAGTGGTTGTACACCGCTACGGCCAGGACCTTTTTCGCGCGTTCCTGACCAATGACGTACTGGTCAAGGATGGCGCTGATTTCTTTCGGCGAAGGCAATTTATGCGCACTGCTCTCGGCCTGGGCTTCCTGCACCTCCTCACGGATGATGTCATTGCACAGGTCGACGCACTCGTCGCAGATAAATACCGAGGGGCCGGCAATCAATTTGCGCACTTCATGCTGGCTTTTGCCGCAGAAGGAGCAATAGAGCAATTTGCCGTTGTCCTCGCCGTTACGGGTGTCAGTCATTCGATCGATCCAATCCGGTAGGCTTGCAACACAAGATGAAGGCAAATGCGGGCTTTTTCAAGTCCGCAGGCAGGCGATTACCGCCCACCTGCTTTTGGCGCCTGGATTTCAGGAAGCCAGCTGCCGCTTGTCGTAGACCGAGTCGATCAGGCCGTACTCCGCTGCGCGCTCGGCGCTCATGAAGTTGTCGCGCTCGGTATCACGTTTGATGGTCTCGATGTCCTGGCCAGTGTGGTAGGCCAGCAACTCGTTCAGGCGCGACTTGATGGAGAGGATCTCCTTGGCGTGGATTTCGATATCCGTGGCCTGGCCCTGGAAACCACCCAGTGGCTGGTGGATCATCACCCGCGAGTTCGGCAGGCAGTGACGCTTGCCCTTGGCACCGGCGGTCAGGAGGAACGCGCCCATGCTGCAGGCCTGGCCGATGCAGATGGTCGAGACGTCCGGCTTGATGAACTGCATGGTGTCGTAGATCGACATGCCGGCAGTCACCGAGCCACCCGGCGAGTTGATGTAGAGATGGATATCCTTGTCCGGGTTTTCCGCTTCAAGGAACAGCAATTGCGCTGCCACCAGATTGGCCATGTAGTCCTCTACCGGGCCGATCAGGAAGATTACTCGTTCCTTCAACAGGCGCGAGTAGATGTCATAGGCGCGCTCGCCACGAGCGGATTGCTCGATAACCATCGGGACCAGGCCGCCTGCGGCCTGGATGTCGGAGTTCTGCTGATAATAAGAATTGCGGGACATGTCCTGCACTCACTCCCAAATAGTCATGTCTTGAATACGCACAAGCCAGCGCGAAGGCTGGCTTGTGGTGTTTTCCTACGAAAGAAGGAAATCAGTCAGCGGCAGGTGCCTGTGCTGGCTTGACAGCTTCTTCGTACGAGACCGACTTGTCGGTCACAGTCGCTTTCTGCAGGACAGTATCTACAACTTGTTCTTCCAGCACAACCGAGCGAACCTCGTTCATCTGCTGGTCGTTCTTGTAGTACCAGGCCACGACCTGCTCAGGCTCCTGGTAAGCCGAGGCCATTTCCTGGATCATTTCGCGTACGCGGTCTTCGTCTGCCTTCAGCTCGTTCTGCTTGACGACTTCGGCGACGATCAGGCCCAGTACGACGCGGCGCTTGGCTTGCTCTTCGAACAGCTCGGCCGGCAGTTGCTCAGGCTTGATGTTGCCACCGAACTGCTGAACAGCCTGCACGCGCAGACGGTTGACTTCGTTTTCCAGCAGCGCTTTCGGCACCTCGATCGGGTTGGCTTCCAGCAGACCGTCCATCACCTGGTTCTTGACCTTGGTCTTGATGGCCTGGCGCAGTTCACGCTCCATGTTCTTGCGAACTTCGGCGCGGAAGCCTTCGAGCGTGGTTTCCTTGATGCCGAACTGGGCGAAGAAGGCTTCGTTCAGCTCAGGCAGCTGTGGCGCGGCAACGCTGTTGACGGTGACGGTGAATTCGGCGGCCTTACCGGCCAGGTCCAGGTTCTGGTAGTCCTCTGGGAAGGACAGGGTCAGAACGCGCTCTTCACCGGCCTTGGCGCCGACCAGGCCTTCTTCGAAGCCAGGGATCATGCGGCCGGAACCCAGAACCAGCTGAGTGCCTTGGGCAGAGCCGCCAGCGAAGGCTTCGCCGTCGATCTTGCCGACGAAGTCGATATTCAGCTGATCTTCGTTTTCTGCGGCGCGCTCGACGGTTTCAAAGCGCACGTTCTGCTTGCGCAGCACTTCCAGCATGTTGTCCAGGTCGGCATCGGCCACTTCGGCGCTCAGGCGCTCGACGTTGATCGAGTCGAAACCGGCAACGGTGAACTCAGGGAAGACTTCGAAGATGGCGACGTATTCCAGGTCCTTGCCCTTCTCGAAGGACTTCGGCTCAACGGCCGGGGCGCCAGCCGGGTTCAGCTTCTGCTCGACGACGGCTTCGTAGAAGGAGGCCTGGACCAGGTCACCGAAGGCTTCCTGGCGCGCGGCGTCTTCGTAACGCTGACGAATCACGCTCATAGGCACCTTGCCAGGACGGAAGCCTGGAACCTTGGCGCGACGGGCAGTCTGTTGCAGACGCTTGTTGACTTCGGTCTCGACGCGCTCAGCCGGAACGGCGATGGTCATGCGGCGCTCGAGAGCGGAAGTGTTTTCAACAGAAACTTGCATGGATATTCCTCGTTGCACAGACGTTAGCCGGCGATAGCCCGACTCCAGAATCAAGGGCAAGCATTCTAGTGACTCATTTACAAGAAGTCACCCCGTTAAGGATCACAGGAGATAACGTCGGTCGTTTTCGGTTATCAGACCCGGCAGTCATGCCGCCAGGGCCCGCTCTATATAGGTTGCACGTCGATTGCCGGCACCCAGGCCGCCGATCGGACGGGCAACTGAAAAACCTTGTCAAACATCAATATTCAGGGCGCCGAAGGATCGATCTCGTTGCACTGGCAGTATTCTTCCCAGCCCATGCCCAGCGCCTCGGCAACTTCGCGGTGGACCTCCAGGCGCATGGCGTGCAGGTCTTCAGCGGACTCAGCCACCAACCGCAAGGTCAGCTCCCAGGGTTCGATGCCCTGCTCCTGCGCCGCATCCTCGAATGCCCACTCGACCTGCTGGGCTTGCTCGCGGGCGTCCAGCTCGCGAATCTCCTCAAGCAACTGCGGATTGGCCTCGGCGAAACGTTGCAGTGCCAGGGCTTGGCGCGATTCTTTTGCAATCATGCGAATTTTCCTTCCACAGCGATCTGCGGCCACGTTTCAAGCAGCTGAAATCTATCAGGTTTTGATGGATTTTAACCAGAGGCGGCGTACTCAGGGTGGACGGTGCGAAAAAGGATGGAAAGCAAGGATGCCGGAAACGACAAATGCCGCGCTAGGCGGCATTTGTCGCGCTTCCACGTGCCCGCGCGGGACGTGAAAGTACAGATGGTGCGGACGAAGAGACTCGAACGCTTACAGCTTGCGCCGCTGGAACCTAAATCCAGTGTGTCTACCCATTTCACCACGTCCGCGTGGAGCAGATACAACAAAGGCGCCCGATTATACAATCAAGGCGCCTTCGAAGAAATATGGGGTGGACGATGGGAATCGAACCCACGACAACTGGAATCACAATCCAGCGCTCTACCAACTGAGCTACGCCCACCATGTTGCGGTCTTGCGGTACAACCTTACAGAAGCATGGTGCGGACGAAGAGACTCGAACTCTTACAGCTTGCGCCGCTGGAACCTAAATCCAGTGTGTCTACCAATTTCACCACGTCCGCGTAACGCTTAAAACAAAGGCGCCAGATTGTACAATCAAGGCGCCCTTGAAGAATATGGGGTGGACGATGGGAATCGAACCCACGACAACTGGAATCACAATCCAGCGCTCTACCAACTGAGCTACGCCCACCATATCGCGATACAGCCTTACTTGCTTGCCCAAGCTGCCTAATGGCGCACCCGGCAGGACTCGAACCTGCGACCATCCGCTTAGAAGGCGGATGCTCTATCCAGCTGAGCTACGGGCGCATAAGCATTCTGCCTAACCGAACGATAGGCCACCAGACACGCTGGCAAACTACTCATTCTGCCCGACCTTGCCAACCAGTGCTAGGCCGTGCCCGACAAGTGCGGCAAATCTTATAGGCGAGCCGAAAGACCGTCAACACCTTTTTAAAAAAAATTCATTTTATTTAAGGGCTTAGGGGATTTGCCGGACCAACCGCCTTTGCCCTCGGGTCGGGTCGTGAGAGAATGCGTCCCTCTTTTGTTCCCTTCTAGATGGTTAATCACGCGTCTATGACTGCACACCTTATCGACGGCAAGGCGATCGCCGCCAACCTGCGCCAGCAGATTGCTCAACGTGTCGAAGAGCGTCGCCAGCAGGGCCTGCGCACGCCGGGCCTGGCAGTGATCCTGGTCGGCACCGACCCTGCCTCCCAAGTCTATGTCTCGCACAAGCGCAAGGATTGCGAAGAAGTCGGCTTCATTTCCCAGGCCTTCGACCTGCCCAGCGATACCACGCAGCAAGCCCTGACCGACCTGATCGACCGTCTCAATGATGACCCGGCCGTGGACGGTATTCTCCTGCAATTGCCGCTGCCGGCCCATCTGGACGCTTCGCTGCTGCTCGAGCGCATTCGCCCGGACAAGGATGTCGACGGTTTCCATCCTTATAATGTCGGCCGCCTGGCCCAGCGTATTCCGTTGCTGCGCCCCTGCACCCCCAAGGGCATCATCGCCCTGCTGCACAGCACCGGACAGGAGCTCTACGGCCTGAATGCCGTGGTGGTGGGCGCCTCGAACATCGTCGGCCGGCCAATGGCCATGGAATTGTTGCTGGCCGGCTGCACCGTGACCGTGACCCACCGCTTCACCAAGGACCTGGCCGACCACGTCAGCCGTGCCGACCTGGTCGTGGTGGCCGCCGGCAAACCGGGCCTGGTCAAGGGTGAGTGGATCAAGGAAGGCGCCATCGTCATCGATGTCGGCATCAACCGCCAGGAAGACGGCAAGCTGGTAGGCGACGTCGTCTACGAGACCGCCCTGCCCCGCGCTGGCTGGATCACCCCGGTCCCAGGTGGTGTAGGCCCGATGACCCGCGCGTGTCTGCTGGAGAACACCTTGTATGCGGCTGAAGAGCTGCATAAATAAAACGCTGTTGGGTTTTTGTAGCACCCGTGATATCAAGCGCCGCCCGCGCGGCGCTTGATATCACGGGTGCTACAAAATCCAAGGCATGCACCTCTGAACCCTCATGCAATCGCCCTTCCCTCACTGCCGCGCCGCCTCCCACGATTTCAGCAGTTCGCTGTAGCTGACCGTCTCGCCCTTGGGCTTCTCGTTGGCAAGCTTGGGCTTGGGGGCGCCGGGTTGGTCGAACCAGTACTGGGCGTCGCGTTCCGGGTTCAGCTTGGGCGCGCAGGTGGCCTGGGCCTTGGAGCGCTCGAGCCGTTCGAGGATACGGTCCTGATCGCGGGCCAGGCCATCGAGGGCCTGCTGCGGGGTCTTCTCGCCACTGGCCACTTCGGCGATATGGCTCCACCACAACTGCGCCAGGCGCGGGTAGTCGGGAACGTTGGTACCGGTCGGCGTCCACTGCACCCGCGCCGGACTGCGATAGAACTCCACCAGCCCGCCCAGCTTGGGCGCCAGCTCGGTCATGGCCTGGGAGTTGATGTCCGACTCGCGGATCGGCGTCAGCCCGACGATGGTCTTTTTCAGTGAGAGGGTCTTGGCGGTGACGAACTGGGCATACAGCCAGGCGGCCACGCGTTGCTTCTCGGGCGTGGACTTCAGGAAGGTCCAGGAGCCGGTGTCCTGGTAGCCCAGCTTCATGCCTTCCTCCCAGTACGGGCCTTTGGGCGACGGCGCCATGCGCCATTTCGGCGTGCCATCGGCGTTCATCACAGGCAAGCCTGGCTTGGTCATGTCGGCGGTGAAAGCGGTGTACCAGAAGATCTGCTGGGCGATATTGCCTTGGGCCGGCACGGGCCCTGCCTCGGAGAAGGTCATGCCCTGGGCTTCCTTGGGTGCGTAGGCGCGCAGCCAGTCGACGTATTTCTGCGTCGCATACACCGCGGCCGGGCCGTTGGTATCGCCGCCACGGGTCACGCTGGAACCGACCGGGTGGTAGTCCTCCACGCGAATGCCCCACTCGTCTACCGGCAGGCCATTGGGCAGACCCTTGTCACCGCCGCCGGCCATGGAGAACCAGGCGTCGGTGAAACGCCACCCCAGCGACGGGTCCTTCTTGCCATAGTCCATATGGCCATAGACGCGCTTGCCGTCGATTTCCTTGACGTCCTCGCTGAAGAACCTGGCAATGTCTTCATACGCCGACCAGTTGACCGGCACGCCCAGCTCGTAACCGTACTTCTCCTTGAACCTGGCCTTGAGTTCCGGCCGCTCGAACCAGTCGGCGCGGAACCAGTAGAGGTTGGCGAACTGCTGATCGGGCAGCTGGTAAACCTTGCCATCCGGTGCCGTGGTGAAGGAGATACCGATGAAGTCCTTAAGGTCCAGGGTTGGCGAGGTGTAATCCTTGCCCTCATTGGCCATCAGGTCGGTGATCGATTGAGTCTTGCCATAGCGAAAGTGCGTGCCGATCAGGTCCGAGTCGTTGACCCAGCCGTCGTAGATGTTCTTGTCCGATTGCATCTGCGTCTGCAGCTTTTCTACCACGTCGCCTTCCTGCAACAGGTCATGGGTCAGGCGGATGCCAGTGATTTCACTGAAGGCCTTGGCCAGGACCTTGGCCTCGTACTCATGGGTGGCGATGGTTTCGGACACCACGTTGATCTTCATCCCACGAAACGGCTCGGCCGCCTTAATGAACCACCTGAGCTCGTCCATCTGCTGCTCGGGCGTCAGGGTCGAGGGCTTGAACTCGCTATCGATCCATTTCTTCGCCGCGTCCTCGTAGGCATCGGCCCAGGCATTGGCGCTGAGGCCGCCGAGCACCAGCATGGCTGCGAGGCTCAAGGGTCGCCGGTTCTTGTTGTTGTCGAACATTGTCATCTCCCGATTGAGTTGTTCCATGAGGCCGTGCCGACACCGCCCGGCTAACCCCAGCGCATCACCACCCAGAGCCAGGCCAGCGACAGCAGCGAGGCTACCCACAGCGGCCAGTCGCTGACCCCGATCACCAACAGGTGCAGGAAAGCGCTGGCCAACAGACCGATGAACAGCCGGTCGCCACGGGTGGTGGCGATCGGCAAAAAGCCACGGCGCTCCACGCAGGGGCTGCGCAGCTCGTAACCGCTCATGCCCAGCAGCAACAGGCCGACGGCGCTGAAGAACAGCGCCGTGGGCCAGGTCCAGGCCATCCACTCCATGTCGAACCCCCTTCATACCCGGCCCAGGGCAAAGCCCTTGGCCACGTGGTTGCGGACGAACCAGATCACCAGCATGCCCGGCAGGATGGTCAGTACCCCGGCGGCCGCCAGCACGCCCCAGTCAATGCCCGAGGCCGACACGGTGCGGGTCATCACCGCAGCGATCGGCTTGGCGTTCACCGAAGTCAGGGTGCGCGCCAGGAGCAGCTCGACCCAGGAAAACATGAAGCAAAAGAACGCTGTGACACCGATGCCGGAGCCGATCAACGGAATGAAAATCTTCACGAAGAAGCGCGGGAAGCTATAGCCATCGATGTAGGCGGTTTCGTCGATCTCCTTGGGCACCCCGGACATGAAGCCTTCCAGGATCCACACCGCCAGCGGCACGTTGAACAGGCAATGGGCCAGGGCCACCGCGATGTGGGTGTCGAACAGGCCGATCGAGGAATACAGCTGGAAGAACGGCAGCAGGAACACCGCCGGCGGCGCCATGCGGTTGGTCAGCAGCCAGAAGAACAGGTGCTTGTCGCCGAGGAAGCGGTAACGCGAGAACGCGTACGCCGCCGGCAGTGCCACCCCGAGCGAGATCAGCGTGTTCAGGCACACGTAGTACAGCGAATTGAGGTAGCCGGTGTACCAGCTGGGGTCGGTGAAGATCACCCGATAATTGTCGAACGTGAAATCCCGGGGCCATAAAGTCAGCCCCCCGAGGATCTCGCCATTGCTCTTGAACGACATATTCAGCAGCCAGTAGATCGGCACCAGCAGAAAGAAGAAGTACAGCAACAAGGGCAGCGTCTTGCGCAGGTTCATGGCCTAGTCCTTGTCGGCGTGAGTCATAGCCGTATAGAACAGCCACGACACCAGCAGGATGATCAGGAAATACACCAGCGAGAACGCCGCCGCGGGCCCCAGATCGAACTGCCCCACCGCCATCTGCGTCAGGGTCTGGCTGAGAAACGTGGTGGCGTTGCCCGGGCCGCCACCGGTCAGCACGAACGGCTCGGTGTAGATCATGAAGCTGTCCATGAAGCGCAGCATCACCGCGATCAACAGCACGTTCTTCAACTTGGGCAGCTGGATATGCCGGAACACCGCCCAGGCCGAGGCACGGTCGATGCGGGCAGCCTGGTAGTACACGTCGGGGATGGCGCGCAACCCCGAATAGCACAGCAGCGCCACCAACGACGTCCAGTGCCAGACATCCATCACCAGCACCGTGACCCAGGCATCCAAGGTGTTGCCGGCGTAGTTGTAGTTGATGCCCAGCTGGCTCAAGGTCGCCCCCAGCAGGCCAATGTCGGCGCGGCCGAAGATCTGCCAGATGGTGCCGACGACGTTCCACGGAATCAGCAGCGGGATCGCCATGACGATCAGGCACAGCGACGACCAGCGGCCCTTCGCCGGCATGGTCAGGGCAATGGCGATGCCCAGCGGGATCTCGACCAGCAGCACGCAACCCGAATAGATGAACTGGCGCAGCAGCGAGTCGTGCAGGCGTGGGTCCTGCAGGACCTGGCGGTACCAATCGGCGCCGACGAAGTAGCGGCTGGACTGGTCGAAGATGTCCTGCAACGAGTAGTTGACCACGGTCATCATCGGCACCACGGCGCTGAAGGCGACCAGCAGGAACACCGGCAGCACCAGCCACCAGGCCTTGTTGTTGGGCACCTTGTTCATGGCGCGGCCTCCACCAGCACATCATCGACATAGAGCATCAGCCACTGCGCCGGCAGGCTGAGCCAGGCCTGCCCCGCGGGAAGCGGCCGATCCTCGCCCAGGCGCGCCTTGAGCCGGATGCCGCCCAGCTCAAGGGTGAGGATGCGGTAGGTACCCAAGTCCTCGACGTCTACCACGCGGGCGCTGAAGGCATCGTCGAACGGCGTGTCCCAGACCTGCACGAACTCCGGGCGGATACCCACCTGCACGCGCCCGCCGGGGTGCTGCGCCAGGTGCTGGCGCAAGGCGTCGGGCAAGGCCAGGTGCACATCAGAAAAACCCACCCCATCACCCTGTGCGCTGACCTTGATGAGGTTCATCCCAGGGCTGCCGATGAAATAGCCGACAAAGGTATGCAGGGGGCGCTCGAAGAGTTCGCGCGGGGTGCCGAACTGGACGATCCGCCCGCCGTACATCACTGCGATCTTGTCGGCGAAGGTCGAGGCCTCCAGCTGATCATGGGTGACATAGATCATGGTGATGTTGAACTGCTCATGGATCTGCTTGAGCTTGCGCCGCAACTTCCATTTCAGGTGCGGGTCGATGACTGTCAACGGCTCGTCGAAGAGGATCGCCGAGACATCGTCACGCACCAGGCCCCGGCCCATGGAGACCTTCTGCTTCTCGTCGGCGCTGAGGTTGCGCGCCCGCTTGTGCAGCACGTTGGCGAGGTCGAGGACCTCGGCGATCTCCTGCACCTTGCTGCGCACCCGTGCCTCCTCCAGGCCTTGATTGCGCAAGGGAAAGGCCAGGTTGTCGAACACGCTCATGGTGTCGTACACCACCGGAAACTGGAACACCTGGGCGATGTTGCGCGCCTGGGGAGACAGGGCGTTGACCACCTTGCCGTCGAACAGCACCTGGCCGTGGGACGGGCTGAGCAGTCCCGAGATGATGTTGAGCAAGGTCGACTTGCCGCAACCCGATGGCCCCAGCAGAGCATAGGCACCGCCCTGCTCCCAGACATGGTCGAGTTCGCGCAGGGCGTAGTCGGCCTCCGCGTCCGGCTGCCGGCTGTAGCTGTGGGCCAGGCGCTGCAGACGGATCTCGGCCATCAGGCCACCCTCGCTTCACGCAGGCCCGGCGCCTGTACCAGTTGCCCGTCGTCAGCGAAGACGAACAGCTTGTGGGTGGGGATGAACACGCGGATGGGCGTATCCACCGGGTATTCGTGCACGCCTGGCAGGTGCAGGATCATTCGCCAGTGCTCGTTGCGCACGTGCAGGAAGGTTTCCGAGCCGCTGATCTCGGCCAGTTCCACCAGCACCGCCAACTCCAGGTCATCATCATGGGACGGCACCAGGCTGACATGGCTGGGGCGAACACCGAAGCGGTACTCGCCATCGCCGATGCGGCGCAGGTCGGCATTGAGGGCGAAATGCACGGCGCCCGCCAGGCTTACCTCGTTACCCGCGATACGGCCGGGGATCAGGTTGATCGGCGGCTCGGAAAACAGCTCGGCCGCCAGCACATTGCGCGGGCGGTGATAGACCTCTGCCGTCAGCCCGCTCTGCACGATGCGGCCTTCATGCAGGACGGTCGTGGTCCCGCCCAGGGCCAACGCCTCGCTGGGTTCGGTGGTGGCGTACACGGCGATGCAATGACGCGCGGCGAACAGCGCGCGCATTTCCTGGCGCAACGCCTCGCGCAGCTTGTAGTCGAGGTTGACCAATGGCTCGTCGAACAGGATCAGCTCGGCATCCTTGACCAGCGCGCGGGCCATGGCTGTGCGCTGTTGCTGGCCGCCAGACAGCTCCAGCGGCAGGCGCGCAAGAAAGCCGTCGATATGCAGCATGCGCGCGGTTTCATGCACGCGACGGCGAATCTCCTCCTCGCCCAGGCGTGCCTGACGCAGTGGCGAGGCGATGTTCTCGAACACGCTCAGGGTCGGGTAGTTGATGAACTGCTGGTAGACCATCGAGACATTGCGCCGACGCACCGGCCGCCCGGTCACGTCTTCGCTATTCATCAGCACCCGCCCCTGATCCGGGCGGTCGAGCCCGGCCATCAGGCGCATCAGACTGGTCTTGCCGCAGAGGGTGCGGCCAAGCAGGACATTGAACGAGCCAGGCTCGAAACGCAGGCAGGCGTCATCGATCCACACCTGGTTGTCGACGCTGCGACTGACATGCTCCAGCACAAGGGACATGGCATGACCTTCTTGTCGTTATCGGGCAGGCATCTTCACAGAGCCAGATCCGTGCCAGGTGCCGCATCGGCGAGCAATACCCTGATTGCGCTGCGCTTTGTCCCACCCGCGCTACCAGGCGCTGAGCGCTGCTGGACATTTTCGCTGAACACATGAACAGGACGCCATTGACATTGAACAGTCCTGAACGACACTGAACAGCGGTCGGCAGAAAAACAACAACACCACACAGGACAGGCCCATGGCCGCATCCGCTTCGACCCATGCCCAATTGATCCAGGCTTCCTGGGCGCGATGCCGCGCGCATGGCCTGGAGCACCACAGCGCGCCTGACTTCGACAGCCTGACTGGGAGCGAGCTGGGCGCCTTGCTCGACCGCCAGCAGGCCTTACTGCAGCTCATTCGCCACGAGGTCATGCCGCAGTACGCGCATCTGCTGGGCAACTCCAATTACCTGGTCATGCTCAGCGATGCCCAAGGCTGCCTGCTCGAAACCTGGGGCACCCAGCGCTTCATCGACCCGCGGCAGGGACATGGTTTCGAGACGGGGGCGCAGTGGTGCGAGCAAGGGGTCGGCACCAACGCCATCGGTACCGCGCTGGCCCATGGCGGCCCGGTGCATGTGGGCCAGGACGAGCATTTCCTCAAGCAGAACCGCTTCATGGCCAGCGCCGCCGCCCCCCTGTTCGATGCCGAGCGGCGCCTGGTCGGCGTGCTGGATGTGTCCAGCGACAGTTACCTGCCCGCCGCGCAGACCCTGGGCCTGGTGCGCATGATGGGCCAGAGCCTGGAGAATCGGCTGATCCTTGCGCAGTACGCCGCGAGCTACCGGCAGCTCTTGTTCAACACCGGACCGAACAACCTCGACAGCCCCTGGGGCGGCCTGCTGGTGTTCGACGACAGCGGCCTGGTGCTGGCCGCCAATCACCGCGCCGACAGCCTGCTTGGACAGAGCCCAGTGCACCGCACCCTGGAGCAGCTGTTCCAGACCCCGCTGCAACACTTGCTCGACCAGCCCGAAGCTCACCCCTTTGCCGTGCAGGTCACCGGCCGCCACCGCTTCCACTGCCAATGGCAAACGCCGCAGCAGGTACCCCCCACCGCGGCCAAGGCGACGCCGCCCCCTGCCGGTGACGCCCGGGTGGACCGCGCAATGGCCCAGGCCAGCCTGTTGCTGGAGAAGGACATCCCGCTGCTGATTCAGGGCGAGACGGGTGTCGGCAAGGATGTCTTCGTCAACAGCCTGCACCGCGCCAGCAGCCGGGCCCAAGGCCCCTTGGTGGCCGTCAACTGCGCGGCGATTCCCACCGACCTGGTCGAGTCGGAACTGTTCGGCTACGAGAAAGGAGCCTTCACCGGCGCCCATCACAAAGGCAGCCCCGGGCTGATCCGCAAGGCCGACCACGGCGTGCTGTTCCTCGACGAGATCGGCGACATGCCGCTACCGACCCAGGCCCGCCTGCTGCGTGTGCTGCAGGCCCGCAGTATCCAGCCGCTGGGCTGCGGCGAACCGATCGCCGTGGACATCCGCGTGGTCTCGGCGAGCAACCGCGACCTTGCCGCCGCGGTACGCGCCGGGCGTTTTCGCCAAGACCTCTACTACCGTATCGCCGGCCTTACCCTCACACTGCCGCCCCTGCGCGAGCGCAGCGACCGCCGCGCGCTGATCGAGCAGGTCCACCAGCAATATCGCGAACCCGGGCAACCAGCCCGGCTCACCCCCGAACTGCTCGCCGTGCTGCTGCCGCACCCCTGGCCTGGCAACCTGCGCCAACTGGTCAGCGTGATGCAGGTCGCGCTGGCCCTGGCCGGGCCTCAGTCGATCAACATCGAGCACCTGCCCGAAAGCTTTCTCACCGAGTTGCCCGGGCATACGCCGATGGCGTGCGCAGAAGCGGACACCGGCACCGAGGCGGACCTCGCCAGCCTGCTGCGCTCGGCCCAAGGCAATGTGTCGTCGCTGGCCAGAAGCCTGGGCATCAGCCGCACGACCTTGTACAAGCGGCTGCGCGAGCTGGAGGTTATCGGCAAGCCTGACGCGAGGAGCGTCGAGACGCCGCGTTAGCTTCGCCCTCCGGCACGGGCACTCCATAGGCGGTCATACGGCCTCCTGGGCTGGCCCGAAACTTGCCCTCCTCCCTTCCGTCGGTTATCGCCAAGCGCTTGCGGCCCCCCTTAGCCCGCCTCGATTGCACCGAGATAGAGCCTGGCAATGCCAAGGTGCACCACAACTGGTCAGACCGGTAAAGCCAAAAGCTCCACTTTTCGTCCTCGCGAGCCTTGCAAACTGCGAAAATGAGGGCCTACACTGCCCACGCACTGGACAAACCGGTAAGACCACAATAATTAAGTCCTACGCTCTTTGCCCTGCGTGGCACCGAAGCAAGGACACCGATCAGAGATCCCTCCCATGCTCAAATGGTGCTCGCGTTCGATCTTCCTTCAGGTAGTGCTCGGCCTGCTCCTCGGCGTCGCCTGCGGCCTCAGCGCCCCTGAACTCTCGCTGCAACTCAAACCCCTCGGTGACGGCTTCATCAAGCTGATCAAGATGCTTATCGGCCTGATCGTGTTCTGCGTGGTGGTCAGCGGCATCTCCGGCGCCGGCGACTTGAAGAAGGTCGGGCGCATCGGCCTCAAGTCGGTCATCTACTTCGAAGTCCTCACCACCATTGCCCTGATCATCGGCCTGGTGCTGGCGTTCAGTACGGGTATCGGCAGTGGCGCCAACATCCACCTGGACCAGCTATCGAGTGCCGACGCCAACGGCCTGGCCGAGCGTGGCCAGCATATCCACGGCGCAACTGCGTTCTTCATGGACCTGATCCCGACCTCGGTGGTGGGTGCCTTCGCCGACAACAATATTCTCCAGGTCCTGTTGTTCTCGGTGCTGTTCGGCAGCGCGCTGAACCTGGTTGGTGAAGCGGCTTCGGGCATCTCGCGGTTGATCAACGAGCTCAGCCACGTGATCTTCCGCATCATGGGCATGATCGTGCGCCTGGCGCCCATCGGCGTGTTCGGTGCCATCGCCTTCACCACCAGCAAATATGGCTTGGAATCGCTGCAGCACCTGGGCGGCCTGGTGGCGCTGTTCTACCTGACCTGCGCAGGCTTCGTGCTGCTGGTCCTGGGCACGGTGATGCGCCTGTCGGGTCTGAGGATGCTGCCCTTCATCAAGTACCTGCGCGAAGAGCTGACCATCGTCCTGGGCACCGCCTCGTCCGACGCCGTGCTGCCGCAGATCATGCGCAAGCTCGAGCACCTGGGCATCGGCAGCTCCACCGTCGGCCTGGTCATCCCCACCGGCTACTCGTTCAACCTCGATGGTTTCTCGATCTACCTGACCTTGGCCATCGTGTTCATCGCCAACGCCACCGGCACGCCGCTGGCCATGACCGACCTGCTGACCATTCTGCTGGTGTCACTGGTAACCTCCAAGGGCGCCCACGGCATTCCAGGCTCGGCCCTGGTGATCCTTGCCGCGACCCTGACCGCCGTGCCGGCGATCCCGGTGGTCGGCTTGGTGCTGGTGCTGGCGGTGGACTGGTTCATGGGCATCGGCCGGGCGCTGACCAACCTGATCGGTAACTGCGTCGCCACCGTGGCGATCGCCCGCTGGGAGCGTGATATCGACCTGGAGCGTGCGCAGAATGTGCTGGCCAACAAGCCAGGCTTCGCGCCATTGCCGCGCAAGCAGGCCAACGCCCATCAACAGGAATTCTGATTGGCCGGGGCCGGCGAAGGCGCCGGCCCCGTTAAGGAGCAACGATGCTAAGGAGCCAACCGTGATCAGCTCATCGACCGTCGTCAACTCAGTGGTGGAAAAGCTGCGCCAGGCACTGGCCCGCGGCCAGTGGCGCTCTGGCGACATGCTGCCCGGCCAGCGCGAACTGGCCGAGCAACTGGGGATCAGCCGTCCAAGCCTGCGCGAAGCGGTGACCGTGCTGGAAACCCTCGGCCTGGTGCGCTCGATGCCTGGCAAAGGCGTGCTGGTGCTCGACGCCGACGCCCTGGAACCGGCCTATGGGCACGAGGCCGTGGCCCACGCCAGCCTCGCCGATGTGCTGCAACTGCGCTACACCCTCGAGCCTTTCATCGTCGGCCTGGTGGCCCAGTCGGCCAGCAGCAAGGACATCGGCCAACTGCGCCTGACGCTCATGGACATGCGCGAAGCCCTCGAGGCTAACGACAGCGAGGCCGGGGTAAATGCCTACATCGCCTTTCACGAAGAGTTGTTCGCCCTGACCGCCAATCCAATCTTCCAAAGCGTGGTGCAGCAGACCGGCAACGCCCTCAAGCAGAGCGCCGAGGTGCTGCGCAATTCGCCGGAACACCTGGCCGCGCGGCTGGCCGAGAACGAAGCGGTGGTGCGCGCCATCCGCGACAAGAACAGCGCCCAGGCCAGTGCCCAGATGCGTCGGCACATCCTCCAGGAAGGCCTGCGCATGGGTATGGAACTGAACATCCCGGACGATCATCCCGGGCAATGACTGAAGGAAAGCGACGATGAATGCCTGCGCCCAAGCCGCCCCTTGCCTGCCTCCCCTGCTCGCTGCCGGTGAAACCCGGCTCTCGGCCGAGCAGATCTATCCGCGCCTGTTCGACGCCATCCTCGAACAGCGCCTGCCCCCCGGCAGCGCCTTGCCCGAACAGGCCTTGGGCGATGCCTTCGGGGTCAGCCGCACGGTAATCCGTCGGGTCCTGGGGCGGTTATCGGACCAGCAGGTGATCGTCCAGCGTCCCAGCCACACCGCCCACCTTGCCGCGCCTGACCCACAGCAGGCGCGGCAGGTGCTCAGCGCCAGGCGCCTGGCCGAGACCACCCTCATCAGCCTCGCCACCCAGCGCTCGCGGCCCGCGCAGATCCGCCAGTTGCGCCAGCTGGTCGAACGCGAGCGCCAGCACCACGAACAGGGCGAGCGTTGCACGGCCATTCGCCTGGGCGGCGAGTTCCACCTCAAGCTCGCCCAGATGGCCGACAACGCACCCCTGGCGCGCTTTCTCAACGGCTTGGTGCCGATGACCTCGCTGATCATCGCCCGCTACGAATCCCATGCCTGCGATCACTGTGCCTGGCAGGAGCACGCGGCAATCATCGATGCCGTGGAAGAGGGCGATGGCGAAGCGGCCCTGGCGCTGATGCACCAGCACCTGGACCGTCTCGAGGCGAAGCTCGACCTGGATCAGACGGGCCGGTGACAGTGCCGGCCTGAAGCTGCTTTTGCCGCAAGGCAGTTCTGTAACCGCGGTCCATGAACCCCACCCTATACTCAATGAACCGCGCCAGCCTCTGCACAGGGGGGCTCTGTTCTTGAACCTGCGTATCCCATTGCTTCTCTGCGTGCTTCTGACACTGTCCGGCTGCGCCAGCAAACAGCGCGCCGCCGCGCCGCCGCCGGTCATTCTGTCGCCCGCTGCCTGGCAGCAGATCGATCAGGAGGTGGTGGAGGCCTCGTTGGGTGCCACCGGTTCGGCCAGCGACTATGCCCGCCGTTCCATGCGGGTGTGGAAGGAGCGCGTGCAGCAGCGCACCGAAAGCGATTTCATTCCGTGGTTCACCGGCTACTGGACCCAGCAATGGCTGACGCTCAAGGTGGCCTGGTACAAGGCCAACAGCGGCGAAGGCCGGGAGCCGGCAGAAAAGCGCCTGGCCCTGTACCTGCAGGCGCAGTACCACGAGCGGGTCATTGAGCCGGTGGCCGAGGAGATCAATCCCGAAGGCATCCGCGACCGCGCCACCGAGCTGTACCTGCAGCTACTGGGCCAGCAGTTGCCGGCCATCATCAGCCGCTACCGCGCACCGCCCGAGCAGTTCAGCCAGCGCCTCAACCGTATCCCGGCCATCGCCCTGGGCCCGCCGGACGCGCGCAATGCCACGCTCTACCAGCTGCTGCGCGCCAAGCCGCTGCAACAGCTACCGGCCTACTCCGCCCTGCGCCAGCATTTGCACGATCAGGCGAGCAAGGAACCGGGGCAAACCCAGGTTGGGCTGTCCTCGGTAGCCACCCGCGCCAGCGAGAAACTGGGCGCCACGCTTGTCCCGCGCGGGTTCGCCAGCGCCGTGGCGGCAGCGGTCGGCAAAGCGGCAGGTTCGCTGATCTCGGTGGCGGTGGCCGGCTACGGCATGATGAGCCACGGCCGCGAGCAGCCACAGATGGTCGAGCAGCTGCGGGTGATCCTCAATGTGGCGTTGAACGAGGAGTGGCAAGGGCTCATGGAGAATCGCCAGAGCGGCGCGATGTCCGGGGTCTACTACCTGTCCGGACAGATCGAAGACAGCCTCAGGGCCGGCCCGGCACCTGCTGCCACGCGGCGCGAGCCCTTGTTGATCCGTCTGCCGGCCGGGGTGCCTTGAGCAGGCGGCGCGTGCGTTGGTCAGCGCATTGGCGGAGCGATAGGCCACTCCCACCGTCCGTCTAGTTTGCGCCAAGAAGCGCAAGCCGTGGCTCAAGCCTTTTTCCTGCCGAGCCGATATCCGTACTGACAGGTGCTGCCATCACGTCATGAGCGCATGGCGCCCTCCCTCTAAAATGGCTCAAGGTCTGGAAACATGAACCTGAAGTTCCGCCACAAGATTCTCCTCAGCGCCTGCGGCGTCGTCGTCCTGGCATTCGCCCTGTTCACCCTCTACAACGATTACCTGCAGCGCAGCACCATCGCCCAGAACCTCGAATCGTCGGTGCGCCAGTCCGGCGCGCTGACCGCCAGCAGCGTGAAGAACTGGATGAGCGGACGCATCCTGGTACTGGAAAACCTCGCCCAGGACATCGCCCAGCAAGGCGCCGGCGACAACCTGGCTGGCCTGGTCAACCAGCCGTCCTACACCGGCAACTTCCTGTTCACCTACCTGGGCCAGGCGAACGGCGCGTTCACCCAGCGTCCCGACGCCGCCATGCCGGCCGGCTACGACCCACGCCAGCGCCCCTGGTACAGCGCCGCCGTGTCGGCCCGCCAGCCGGTGCTGACCCCGCCCTACCAAGGCGCCGTCGGTGGCCTGATGGTGACCATCGCCATCCCGGTGATAGCCAAGACCGGCAACGACCTGATCGGCGTGGTCGGTGGTGACCTGACCCTGGACACGTTGACCGAGATCATCAACGCCGTGGACTTCGGCGGCATCGGCCACGCCTTCCTCGTCGACCGCGACGGCCAGGTCATCGTCAGCCCCGACAAGCAGCAGGTGATGAAGAACCTCAAAGACCTCTACCCAGGCAGCACACTGAGTGTCGGGGCGGGGATGCAGGAGGCGACCCTCGATGGCCAGGAGCGGATCATCTCCTTTGCCCCGGTCGAAGGCCTACCCTCCGCGCAGTGGTACATCGGCCTGTCCATCGACAAGGACAAGGCCTACGCCGCCCTTGGGCAGCTCCGTACTTCGGCCATCATTGCCATGCTCATTGCCGTGGCCGCCATTGTCGGCCTGTTGGGCTTGCTGATCCCGGTATTGATGCGCCCGCTCACCACGATGGGCCGTGCCATGCAGGACATCGCCGAAGGTGAAGGCGACCTGACCCGCCGCCTGGCGGTAACGAACAAGGATGAGTTCGGCGAGCTGGCGACCGCGTTCAACCGCTTCGTCGAGCGTATCCATACCTCGATCACCGAGGTGTCCTCGGTGACGCGCCAGGTGCATGACCTGTCGGAACGGGTGATGAGTGCGTCCAACGCCTCGATCAGCGGCTCCGAGGAGCAGAGCATGCGCACCAACAGCGTCGCCGCGGCGATCAACCAACTCGGCGCGGCCACCCAAGAGATTGCCCGCAACGCTGCCGACGCCTCGCAGCATGCCAGCGGCGCCAGCGAGCAGGCCAACGACGGTCGGCAGGTGGTCGAGCAGACCATCGCCTCGATGGCCGCGCTGTCGCAAAAGATCAGCGAGTCATGCCAGCAGATCGAAACGCTCAACACCAGCACCGACGACATTGGCCAGATCCTCGACGTGATCAAGGGTATTTCTCAGCAGACCAACCTGCTGGCCCTCAACGCCGCCATCGAAGCGGCGCGCGCGGGTGAAGCCGGACGCGGCTTTGCCGTGGTCGCCGACGAAGTGCGCAACCTGGCCCACCGGACCCAGGAGTCGGCCGAAGAGATCCACCGCATGATCACCACCCTGCAGGTCGGTTCGCGCGAGGCGGTGCATACCATGAACGCGAGCCAGGTCTCCAGCGAGCAGAGCGTGCAGGTCGCCAACCAGGCGGGCGACCGCCTGACCAGCGTGACCCAGCGGATCGGCGAGATCGACGGCATGAACCAGTCGGTGGCCGCCGCCACCGAGGAGCAGACGGCCGTGGTCGAAAGCCTGAACCTGGACATCACCCAGATCAACGTGCTCAACCAGCAAGGCGTATCGCACCTCAACGAAACCTTGCGCCACTGCGATGCGCTGAGCCAGCAGGCCGGACGCCTGAAGCAGTTGGTGGGGAGTTTCAGGATCTGATGATGACGTCGGCGGGCCGATCGCGTTGGTAATGCGTGATCGGCTTACCGACGACTCATCCTGGTTATAACCTAATAACGAACAAGTCTATTTCGCTATAAAAAAACCTTTATGCTGGCAGCCATCCGATCACGGGCATGTTGGGCGTCGAGTAGCGTATGGATGTAGGTTCTTTCGGTTTCACCCTGGCGGGACTGGTTGTGGGTTTCATCGTCGGCATGACTGGCGTCGGCGGCGGTTCGCTGATGACCCCTATCCTGCTCTGGTTTGGCATCAATCCGGCCACGGCGGTGGGCACCGACCTTCTCTATGCCGCCATCACCAAGGCCAGTGGCGTCTGGGTGCATGGTCGCAACAAGAACATCGACTGGAAGATCACCGGCCTGCTGAGCCTGGGCAGCGTCCCGGCTGCCGCGCTGACGCTGTGGTTCCTCAGCACCCTGCACACCGACACCTCGGCACTCAACGCGGTCATCAAGCAAGGCCTGGCGGTGGTGCTGATCCTTACGGCCCTGGCAATCCTGTTCAAATCACGCCTGCAGGCCTTCGCCAACAAGCATGCTGGCGATCATTACCATCTCAGCGACCGCACCCTCGCTGTCCTCACCGTGCTGACCGGCGTGGTGCTTGGCATCATGGTCACCCTGACCTCGATCGGCGCGGGCGCTCTGGGTACCGTGGCGCTGTTCCTGCTGTACCCGTTCCTGGTCACTCGCCGGCTGATCGGTACCGAGATCGCCCACGCCGTGCCGCTGACCCTGGTCGCCGGCCTTGGCCATGCCAGCATGGGCAACATGGACTGGTCGTTGCTGGGCTATCTGCTGCTCGGTTCGCTGCCTGGCATCTACATGGGCAGCCACCTGACCGGCCGCATCTCCGACAGCGTGCTGCGACCGTGCCTTGCGGCGATGCTGCTGTTGATTGGCTACAAGCTGGCGTTCTGACTGCGGCGTAAGTGTCATGAGGGTTGTTGAGTCGCCTATTAGCGATCACTCCCCTCTTCCCGCACAGGCTCGTCAACCTGGCCAAGCCTCAATCGCCACTGCCCAGTGAAGCTCAGCTCGAGCCGCGACAACGGTGGTACGTCGATACGCTGAAAGCTGGCCAACGGGCAGCCGAGCACCTGCACCATCGCGGCGCGGATAACGAAGGGGTGGGTCACCGCCCACCAGTCTCCCGGCAGGTCAAAAGACTGCAGCCAGGCGCCAACTCGCTGGCACAGCGCGGCAATGGACTCGCCGCCATGGGGCGCGGCCTCCGGTTCGGCCAGCCATTGCGCCAGGCTTTGCGGTTCGTGCGCCTGCAGGTGCTTCAGAGCGATGCCACGCCAGCGACCGAGGTCGCAATCCGCAAGCCTGGGGTCGACCTGGGCAGTCGCTGCGAAGAGCGCCGCGGTCTCCCGCGTCCGCCGCTCCGGAGCCGTCAGCAGCGCGATACTCGAAGGCAGAGGCACGCTGGCTCCCCTTGGCAGGATGCCATCGTCCTCAGCGTGAAAACGCCCCACTTTCTGCGCCTGGGTCTGGGCGTGGCTGACAAGGGTCAAGCGAATAGCCTTCACCGTAATGGCGCTCCTGTCCTGATCATTCGTGCGGGTCCAGTAGTGGCCATCTTATCCCGGACACTGCGTTAGGTTTTTTCAGATTATGAAATAGCCAATGCGTACCAGGCTTCGCATGATGGAAATGCAAAAAACCGTTCCTCGTCATGGTCCGCGTCGTTCAGAATCGCTTCTGATGGAGGCGTCTATGCCACCCACTTCCTGTAGGATGTTTACCCCAAAATTGTCTGCACCAAGGTGCGTCATTCCTCACATCTTGCTGCGAGTACCTTTTGATGCCCAACGCATCCGAAAAACCCCTCTGCCCCTTGCTGGTCGCCCTGCGCCAAGGCACCGCCGCGTGTCATCGCGCGCTGGAGGCGCGCCTGCCGTTCTTTGACGAGCACTTCGACCATCGCGCCTACCAACGCCTGCTCGAGGCCTACTATGGCTTCCACGCGCCACTGGAACAGGCGCTGGCCGGCCATCTGCCTGCGCTCGCCCCGCAACGCCGGGCCAAGGCCCCGGCCCTGATCAACGACCTGCAGAACCTCGGGCTGAGCGCCAGGCAAATCGATGCCTTGCCCCTGTGCCAGGCGCTGCCGCGGTTCACCAGTGATGCCCAGGCCCTGGGCGTCATGTACGTGCTGGAGGGCTCCACCCTGGGCGGGCAGGTCCTCAAGCGGGCCATGGCCGAGCGCCTGGCCATCGGCACCGCCAATGGTGGCGCCTTCCTGGATGTCTATGGACCAGAGACGGGCGCGCTCTGGCGCAGTTTCCTCCGCTTTCTCGAGCATGCCGCCCTCTCGCCCGCGGAACAGGAGCACGCGGTTCAGGCAGCTATCGATACGTTCGCACGCTTCGAGCGCTGGCTCGACAGGCAGGGGGTGCTGCTATGACAGCACGTCGCGACACCACTTTCGACCAGCTCCTGGCCAACTGCGCCCATGAGCCGATCCAGTACCCGGGGGCGATCCAGCCCCACGGCGTGCTGATGACCCTCAGCGAGCCAAACCTTGAGATCGTCCAGATCAGCGCCAACGTCGGCGAGCTGCTGGGCCTTGCGGCCGAGCAGGCGCTGGGCAAGTCGCTCACCGCCTTGCTCGGCGCGCGCTTGGCCAGACAGGTGCGCGCGGTAGTCGAGCAGGACCTGGACGAAGACCTGCAGCCCCTGACCCTGAAAGTCCACGGCCGTGTCTTCGAAGGCGTCCTGCACCGTCACGAAGGACTGCTGATCTTCGAGATGGAGGTGCTCGCCCGTGGCAACAACGACCCGCACAGCCACCTCAACCGCCTGCTGCAACGCCTGCAGACGGCGCGCAACCTGAACGAGCTGTACGACTTGAGCGTACGTGAGATCCAGGCCCTGACCGGCTACGACCGGGTGCTGATCTACCGCTTCGAGGAGCAAGGCCACGGCCAGGTCATCGCCGAGGTTTCAAGCCCCGGGATGGAGCTGTTCAAGGGCCTGTACTTCCCGGCCTCGGACATTCCCCCGCAGGCGCGCAAGCTGTACCAGAGCAACTGGCTGCGGATCATCCCCGACGCCGCCTACGTGCCTGTGCCGATCGTCCCGGCCATGCGCCCGGACACCGACAGGCCGCTGGACCTGAGCTTCGCCACCTTGCGCAGCGTGTCGCCGATCCATTGCCAGTACATGCAGAACATGGGCGTGCTGTCGTCGATGAGCATCTCACTGATCAGCGAGGGCAAGCTCTGGGGACTGATCAGCTGCGGCAACCGCGCGTCCCTGCATGTACCCAGCAGCCTGCGCAGCGCTTGCAAGACCATCGGCCAAATGCTGTCGCTGCAGATCAGCGCGCTGGAGGCGCTGCAACTTTCTGCCCAGCGCACGGCCAAGCTCGACACCCTGGCGCAGCTCGGCCAGGCCATGCAGGACAGCCAGGGCAGTGTGTTCGATGGCCTGGCCGCGCAGCCGCAACGGCTCATGGACCTGGTCGGCGCCAACGGGGTGGCAATTCTGGACGGCACGCAACTGCGCACTGCCGGCCTGTGTCCCGACCCGCAGCAGATCCGCGACCTGCACCAGTGGATCGAGGATCAGGGCGCACCGGTGTTCGCCTGCGACGCGCTCGGCAGCGCCTATCCGCCGGCCACTGACTACCGCGCCTTGGCCAGCGGCGTCCTGGCCCTGTCCTTGCCCAAGCCCGTCACCAACGGCATCCTCTGGTTCCGTCCGGAGGTCAAGGAAACCCTCAGCTGGAGCGGTGACCCGAGCAAGCCGCTGCACCTTGAGCATTCGCCGAATGGCCTACGCCTGCGGCCGCGGACCTCGTTCGAGATCTGGAAGGTAGAGATGGAAGGCATCTCGCGGCCGTGGACCCATGGCGACCAGTTCGCCGCCAACGACCTGCGCCGCTGCGCGCTGGAAATCGACCTGAGCCATCAGGTGCTCAAGGAACAAGCTGCGGTGCGCGCCCGTGACGAGCTGGTGGCCGTGGTCTCCCACGACCTGCGCAACCCCATGACGGTGATCTCCATGCTCTGCGGGATGCTGCAGAAGTCGTTCAGCGCCGATGGCGCCAACGCTTCGCGGCGTATCTCTTCGGCGATCAGCACCATGCAGCAGGCCACCAGCCGCATGAACGTGCTGCTCGACGACCTGCTCGACACCTCACGGATCGAGGCCGGGCGCTACACCATCGTCGCCAAGCCATTGAACGTGAGCCAGATCTTCGAGGAAGCGCACACCCTGCTGGCACCCCTGGCGAGCAACAAGTCCATCGAACTGTCGTTCCATGCCGAGCCTGGCCTGCACATCCATGCCGACCCCGAGCGGCTGTTCCAGGTGCTGTCGAACCTGATCGGCAACGCCATCAAGTTCACCGGCGCCGATGGCAAGGTGGGGGTCACGGCGACAGCCGAAGGTGAACACATCGCCTTCACCGTGCGCGACACGGGCAAAGGCATTCCTGCCGAACAGTTGCCGCATGTCTTCGAACGCTACTGGACGGCCCGCGACGGCAACCCCAGTGGCACCGGGCTGGGCCTGTACATTTCCCAGGGCATCATCAAAGCGCACGGCGGGTTGATCGAGGCGCAGAGCCAATCAGGCAGGGGCAGCACATTCCACTTCACCCTGCCCAGGCATCACGAGGCGGCGCAGCGCTGACAGGCCTCACACCAACGGCAGCACCAGCCCCCAACCTACCACCGCCGCGCCAAGCCAGACGGCGAACCGCGGCACATAGGGCAGCAGCATGACCAGCGTCAGCCCGGCCAGGGAAATCACCCCGAACCAACCGACCGGGCCCATGGCCCAGCCCCAGGCCGCCACGCACAGCAGGAAGCTGACCCCCAGCGCGCTCCAGCCCAGCACCCGCAGCCCCTTGCGTTGCCAGGGCGCGCAGGGTTTGCCCCAGACCTGTTTATAATGGCGCTCCAGCCCCTGGCACAGCGCCAGCATCCCGCTGTAGGCGAACAACAACCCGCCCATGAACATCATCACCATTACCTGGCCTCCACTGTCTTGGCGCGAGCGCGCGCTGTGACCGGTTGATGTGCGGCCGCGGCGCAGCGCCATGCGGCCAATGCCAGCAATACCCCCAACAGCAGGCTGCTCAGTTCCAGGACAATCCGCAGGCGGTCGGCGATTCCGGTGAACGCGCCGAGCAGCCCCAATCCGCCACACAACACGGCCGCCAGTCCCAGTTGCTCGACCCAGGCCTGCCGCGCCGGGCGCACCCAGGCATGCAGGAACGACAGTGACCACAGCCCGAAGAACGCGCGCAGCTCCCAGCTTTCGCGGTGCGCCAGGTCGACCGGCAGCAGGCGGCTGGCCCAGAGCAGCCCGATGCACGCCACCAGGACCCCAGCCACAACGCCGACGTTGAAGACCTCGGCCAAGCGGTACCAGCGCCGCGCCGTAACATCAGCCGTGGCGCTGGCATATTTGCGGCCACGCTTGACGCAGAACAGTACCAGGCCGCTGGCGATCATCACGCAGCTGACCAGCCCGCAGACGAAGTACAGCCAGCGCATGAAATAGCCACCGAACTGGGCGAAGTGCAGGCCGGTCATCACCCGCTGGGTCAGCGGCGCCGGTTGCAGCGCTGGCACATCGCTGAGCAGCTTGCCGCTGACGCCATCGAAGACCAGGGCCTGGCCCTTGCTCAAGGCGATGCGGTTGCCCAGCTCCGGACGGAGCTCCACCCGCGCCCCAGCCGTGTTCGGGTTGCGGATGTTCAACCCGCTGATCGGCCCCAGGCGCGCTTGGGCCTGGGCCAGCAGCGGCGCCAGCTCGACCAGCTGGCCGGGCTGCCTGGCCGCCTGGCGTGGCTGTTCAAGGCGGGCATTGCCCTGGGCCTGGAAATAGGCGCGGGTGTCGCCGGCAAACAGGGTGTCGACCGCAGCGGGCATGTAGATCAGCATGAAGATCACCAGCCCCGTGTAGGTGATCATCAGGTGGAACGGCAGCAGCAACACCGCGCTGGCGTTATGGAAGTCGAGCCAGGAGCGCTGCCCCTTGTCTGGCCGGAAGGTGAAGAACTCCTTGAAGATCTTCTTGTGGATGACGATGCCGGTGACCAGGCCCGCGAGCATCACCAAGGCCAGCGCGCCGACCACGAAGATGCCCCAGTTGCGCGGCAGGTTGAGGGTGAAGTGGAAGCGGAAGAAGAAGTTGCCGCCAACGCTTTCGCGCACCTGCACTACCTCGCCGGTCTGCGGGTCGAGCTGCACACCGCCGCCATGGCGACGATCGCCGGTGGACACGCGCAAGCCCGGGGAGCGCTCGGTGGGCAGGCTGATGCCCCAGTTGCTGGCGGTCGGGTGGTGTTCCTGCAGGTAGGCCACGGCGCGCTCTGCCGCCTGCGCGGGTGTTACCTGGGTAGTAGGAATCTCCGGGTGCATCCAGTGGTCGATTTCCTTGTCGAACACCGCCAGGGTGCCGGTGACGAAAATCGCATACAGCAACCAGCCGAAGATCAGCCCGGCCCAAGTGTGCAACCAGGACATCGATTGGGTGAAGGTCTTGCTCTTCATGTCATACGCCCCCTGCCTGCGGCCAGAACGCCACCAGCGCCAATGGCCCGGCCAGTGCCACCGCCGCCCAGGCCCGCCAGGCATCGCGACTGGCAAAGGCCCAGAGGATCGCCGCGGTGTAGAACACGAACGCCGGCAACGTAGCGACGATCACCGCATCGCTGGGCGACAGCGGCAGCACACGGGCCAGGAAGGCGGTGACCGCATAGGTGAACAGGTAGCCGCCGAGCAGCGCCGCGGCGCTGCGCGACAGGATCGACAACCAGGCAGGTGCAGTCTTGATCATTCGAAGGTCCTTTTGGGTGTTCATGCCATCGGCAGGCGCAGGTTCAGGCGTAGGCCAGGTTGGAGGTTCTCGGCCCAGAGCTCGCCGCCCTGCAGTTGCACGCGACAACGGGCGATGCTCAGGCCCAGGCCGAAGCCGTCGCCACCGGGACGGGCGGCGTCCAGCCGGGTGAAGGGCTGGAAGATGCGCTCCAGGGCCGCCTGGGACACGCCAGGGCCTTGGTCGTCGATCCACAGGTGCCAGTGGTTGGCGTGGCGTTGGCCGCCCAGGCTGACCTGGCCGCCCGCCGGCGAATGGCGGATGGCATTGCTCACGATGTTCTCCATCGCCTGGGCCAGGCCATTGAGGTGACCGCGCACCCTGCAGTCGGGCGCCAGCGTGGTGGGCATCTGTTCTGGCTGCCAGCCGCTCTCGAAGCAGGCGTTCTCGCGCACCACTTCCCACAGCGCATCCACCTCGACGACATCGGCCGCCAGCTGCGGCCGCACGTTATCCAGCCAGACCAGCTCAAGCGTGTCGTCGACCAACTGGCGCATGCCTTGCACTTCGCGCAGCAGGCGGTCACGCAGGACGGTGCAATCGCTCTCGTTCTCCGCCGCCATGTGCAAGCGCGTCAGGGGTGTGCGCAGTTCATGGGAAAGGTCGGCGAGCAGCCGCTGTTGCAGCACCACGGTCTGCTCCAGGCGCTCGGCCATGTGGTCGAAGGCCCGGCCCAGGTCGCCCAGCTCATCCTGGCGCCGGCTGATCACCGGGTCGACGCGGGTCGCCAGGCGATCGGCGCGCAGGGCATTGGCCTGGGCGCGCAGGTGCGCCAATGGGCCGATCAGCACGCGGTACAAGAGCACGCCCACCAGCAGCGCCAGCACACTGGACAACAGGCCGTGGACCAGCACCTGCAGCAGCAGTGGCAAGGTGGAAGGCATGTAGCGCTGCGGCAATTGGAGTACCAGCGTGCCCGGCACCGACGGCAGCGGCACGCCAATGGCCGGCAGTTCGACCGAGCGCTGGCTCATCGGCCAGTCCACCTCCCTCATGAATGTCACGTAGCGCCGTTGGGCCGGGGTGAGTGGCTGGCTACTCAGTGACTCGAGCTGCGCGCCGATTACCAGGGCCCAACCGCCCTCGCGGCGCTGCAGCTCACTGATCCAGCGGTCGACGCCAGCGCGCCCTGCCTCCTGCCACGCCGCCTGCGCCTCGGCAGCATAGCCGCGCAGGACCTGGCGGGCTTGCTGGCTCAGGTGGTTGCTCTGGCGCTCCAGGTGCGCGCCGCTGTAGCGGCTGAGCCAGATCAGCAGCAGGCAGAAGACGATCAGCAGCACGCAGAGCCTCCACAACAGGGAGTGACGGCCAGGAAGGCGCAGGGTTGATAGTGGGTTCACGGTTCACCTTGACTATCCAGGGGCGCCGCACCGTGGCGGCTTGCTCGCCGCTTCTGCTTCCGGTGCATGCGCGACACAAGAAAGCTGCCCTTGCTCGGTCGATGCGCAACCGAGCAAGGGCAGCCGGGGTACCGCTGGGTCAGGTCAGAACGAGATGTTCAGTGCGGCGAATACCGCGCGGCCTGGCTGGTTGTAGGTGTTGGCGCCCGCGCTGCTGGCGTTGCCACCGCGATAGATCTGCTTGTCGAACACGTTGTTCACGCCCAGGCGCACGTCGTAGTGTTCGTTGAACTTGTAGCCGGCGCTGACATCGACCAGGCCGTAGGCTTCGACGTCCTGCTGGGCCTGCTCGTCGTAGCTTTCCTGGGTGCGGTAGTTGTAGGTCGGCGACTTCTGCTTGCCGTAGTAGGTCCCCGCCAGCTGGAACGACAGCTGCTCGGTGGCGCGCCAGTCCAGGGTGGTGTTGACGGTATACTCGGGCACCACGCTCAGCGGCTCGCCGGTGTCGCGGTTGTCGTTGTTGAGCATCCAGGTCAGGTTGGTGTTCCAGTCCAGCGATGGGGTCAGCTCGATGAAGAAGTTGCCTTCCACGCCTTCGACCAGCGCCTTGCCGGCGTTTTCCCATTGGGTCACGCGGCGGCCGCCGTTGACGTCGGTGACCACGTCGGTGCCACCGATGATCTTGTTCTTGTAGTCATTGCGGAAGTAGGTCGCGCTGGTACGCCAAGTGCCGCGGTCGTACAGCAGACCGATTTCCTTGTTGACGCTGGTTTCCGGATCGAGGTTGGCGTTGCCCTGCAGGTAGCAGCCGCCGTTGTTGGTCTGCTGCACGCTGCAACCGTTGCCACGGCTGTAGAGCAGGTAGTTGGGGTTGTACTGGTACAGGTTCGGCGTCTTGTAAGCACGCGCGATGCCGCCCTTGACGGTCAGCTCGTCGGTGAGCTTGTGCGACAGGTTCAGGCTCGGGCTGAGGTTGTCGCCGAACGCTTCGTGATGGTCCAGGCGCAGGCCAGGGGTGATGGTGGTATCACCGATGACGATGTTGTCCTCGGCGAACAGCGCGTAGCTCTTGGCCGACATCTTCGTGTCACTACGGTCGAAGCCTGGGATCACGTCACCGGGGTTACCCGTGGGATCGAAGCTCTGCGCGCGGAACGAGCCCTGGTCGTTGAGTACCTCGTAAAGGTACTCGCCGCCGAGGGTCAGCACGTGGTCGGTGTTGCCCAGGGTCAGCGGCAGGTTCACTTCGCTAGAAAGGCGAGTATTGCGCAGGCGCGACATGTCGGCGCCGGAGTCGTTGATCGCGCCTTCCGGGCCACCGGCCAGGCCTTCGTTCAGGCGCCAGTTGCGCACGTACTCATACGACAGCGAGGTCCTGGTCGAACCCCAGGCGAAATCGCCCAGGTGGGTAAGGTCATAGGTGCTGCGCTGCATGATGTTGGTCTCCTTGCCGTACAGGCTGGAGATCAGGTCAAGGTTGCCGCCGGCGTTGCTGTTCATGGTGTCGCCGGCATAGAGGTTGCCCTGCCGGCTGTAGCCGCTGCTCAGCTCCAGGCGGTGCTCGTCGTTGAGTTTCCAGCTCAGCAGGCCGTTGATGTCCTTGTTGCGTACCCCTTCGCGCCCCCCGGCCAGCGCGCTGCTGGCGTGCTCGGCGTTGATGTCCAGGTCGTCGGCATCGGTCTTGGCCAGGCCACCGTAAAGCCGGAACGACAGGTCGTCGGTCAGGCCCCCGCTGAGGTTGAAGTTGGCGCGGCGGCTGGCGCCCTCGGCGCTGTCTTCGGGCAGGACGGTGAACAGGCTGACATTGCCCTTGAGCTCCTGGGTTGGACGCTTGGTGATGATGTTGACCACCCCGCCCATGGCGCCGGAGCCATAGCGCGCCGCAGCCGGGCCACGGAGGATCTCGATACGCTCCACAGCCTCGGCTGGCACCCAGTTGGTTTCGCCACGGGTATCGCGGTCGCCGTTCCAGCCATAGCGCACCGCGTTGCGAGCGCTGGACGGCTTGCCATCAATGAGGATCAGGGTGTTTTCCGGGCCCATGCCGCGCAGGTCGATCTGGCGGTTGTTGCCGCGCGCGCCGCTGGCGCTGTTGCCGGACAGGTTGACGCCCGGCTCGCGGCGGATGATGTCGGAGAGGTCGTTGGCTGGCGGGCGGCGCTTGATGTCCTCGGCAGTGATGATCGACGACCCCAGCGCCTGGCGCGCTTCCTGTTCGGCGGTAACCCGGGTGCTCTCGATCACCAAGGCGCTGTCGCTGACCGGAATTTCCAGCACCTCACTGGATGGCACGTCTTCAGCATGGACCGAGGTCGCGACCATGGCCGGCGATGCCAGCGCGACAAAGGCCCAGGCCAGGCTATTGGGTGAGGTTCTGGACTGCATTTCTACGTCTCCGTGTATTCATGAGCAAAAGGCAAAGGCCGGCGTCGACAAGCCAGCAAGCCGATGCCCACTGGCCTCAAGCGCTGCTTGGGGTAGCCACAGGGACGGTAAATATAGTGATTCTCAAATAGGTTTAAATCTTATTTACGAAATTTACATCTTGCCGGGGAACTCGGCGCTATTACCGTAACGCCGTGCCGCGCACCGGCATTTGGTAATGCTCTGTGCGCGGCACGCAGCCGATGGGTTGGACAATCCCCTACCGGGATAGCATCGACTACGTGATCCCGTTGCCAGCAGGGCCATGTAGCGTTCTGACGTTCACATTGCCGCTTAACCGGCCAGGACCGCTTGCACCACACACTCGGCCATGGCCTGGCGGGTCTGCAGGGTGGCGCTGCCCAGGTGCGGTTGCAGCACCACGTTGTCCAGCGCCAGCAGCGCTTTGGGCACTTGCGGCTCGTGCTCGAAGACATCCAGCGCGGCACCACCGAGCCGCCCGTCGACCAGACGCTCCACCAGTTGCGCTTCATCGATCACGCTGCCGCGGGCGACATTGACGATCACCCCCTGTGGCCCCAGTGCATCAAGCACCCGCGCGTCGACCAGGTGACGCGACGCCGGTCCGCCAGCGGCGGCGACAATCAGGATGTCGCTGGCCTCGGCCAGCGCACCCAGGTCGTCATGGTAGGCATAGGGACAGTCCATCAGCGGTCGCCGATTGTGGTAGGCCAGGTTGACCCCGAAGGGTTGCAAGCGCTCGGCGATCGCCCCACCAATCTTGCCCAGCCCGAGAATCCCGACCCGCTGCCCGCGCAGGCTGGTACCCAGCAGCGGGAAGCCTCCCTCACGCCAACGCCCGTCACGGACGAAGCGGTCCGCCAGGCAAACCTGACGCAGCAGCGCCAGTACTAGCGCAACAGCCTGGTCGGCCACCGCATCGGTGAGGATGTTATCGGTGGTGACGATACGAATGCCCCGGGCACGCGCCTGCTCCATATCGATCCTGTCGGTGCCTACGCCGTTGACCGCGACCCGTTCCAGGTTCGGCAGGCTGGCCATGAGTTGCGGATCCACCCCCTCCCCGCCATTGGTGACCAGTATCCTGAAGCGCTGCGGATGGTCGCCCAGTAGCGCCTGTTGCTCGGCCCGGCTGTGCGCACGGACCAGATGGAAATGCTCGGCCAGCCGCGCCTCATATGGCGCGAGCAAGGGTGCCAGCATCAGCAGTTCAGCTTTCATCGATGCTCCTTAATTGGCCTGACGCCAGGTCCCTGGTACAGAGAATCATGCCGTCTCCAGCTTGAGACCGGCGGCCGACTCGCTGTCACCGCGGCTGAGCATCGCTGCCGGAATCGACAGGATCAACAGCCCGCTGACGAACAGGCACAACCCCAGCACATAGGTGCCGTTGTTGATGTTGCCAGTGAGTTCCTCTGCCACTGCGGTAATCATCGAACCGGTGAAACCGGAGAGGTTGCCGATGGCATTGATCATGCCTATCCCGGCGGCTGCGGCAACGCCGGACAGCACGGTGCCGGGCAACGTCCAAAAGATTGGCATGAGGCTCAGGATCCCGGAGGCGGCGACACTGAGGAAGATCACCGAAAGCACCAGGTTGTCAGCGAACAAAGCGCTGAGGATCAGGCCGCAACCGCCGATGAAGGCGGGGATCGCAGCATGCAGGCGACGCTCGCCAGTACGGTTGGAGTGGCTGGCGTTGAGCAGCATGGCCACTACCGCCACACCATAGGGGATGGCGGTCAGCAGGCCAATTTCAAGGCTGCTGGTGATGCCGGCGCTCTTGATGATCGAGGGCATCCAGAAGGCAAGGCCATAGAAGCCGGTATTGAAGGTCAACAGGATGAACACCAGCAACCAGACCCGCGGGTTGAAGAACACCTCGCTCAGGCGCGAAGCCTTGCCGTGGTTGTCCTGCTGCAGGTTGGCCTTGAGCAGTTGCTTCTCTTCGGCCGACAGCCAGTGGGCCTTGTCGATGCTGTCGCACAGGCAGGTGAACACCACGACCGCCATGATTACCGAGGGGATGCCTTCGATCAGCAGCATCCACTGCCAGCCGGCCATATCGTGCCAGCCATTGAGGCGGGTCATCAGCCAGCCGGAGAGCACGCCGCCCAGGGTCAGACTGATCGGCATGGCGATCAGGAACCCCGACATTACACGGCTCTGCCGTTGGGTCGGGAACCAGTAGTTCAGGTACAGGATCACGCCTGGGAAGAAACCGGCTTCACAGATCCCGAGCAGAAAACGCAGCACATAGAACATGGTGCTGGCCTCGACCTGAAACAGCTTGGCCAGCGGCACGGTAAAGGCCACAGCCATTGAAATGATCGCCCAGGTGAGCATGATCCGGGCAATCCAGAAACGTGCGCCGTAACGGTGCAGCAGCAGGTTGCTCGGCACCTCGAACAGGAAATAGCCCCAGAAGAACACGCTGGCGCCCAGGGCGTAGACGGTGTTGCTGAACTGCAGGTCGTTGAGCATGTCCAGCTTGGCGAAACCGATGTTGACTCGATCCAGGTAGGCGGCCATGTAGCAGAGCAGCAGAATCGGCAGGATGCGCAGAATGACCTTGCGGTAGGTGCGGTCTTCGAAGTCCGGATCTCGGGACAATGAGGTCTGGGTGTGCATTTGAGTGACCCTTGGGCATGTCGGCATGCCTGATTGTTGTTATTGATCGGATACCGGGCGCCAGGCGCCCGGTAGTGTAGCGGTCAGTGGATCGGGTCGCGGCTAGGCTGGCCATCGACCAGGCGCATCAGGCCCAACGGGTTGGCATCGTGCAGTGCCGGTGGCAGCAGCGCCTCGGGGAAGTTCTGGTAGCACACAGGACGCAGGAAGCGATCGATCGACAACGTACCGACTGAAGTGCCACGGCTGTCGGAGGTAGCCGGGTACGGGCCACCGTGAACCATCGCGTCGCAGACCTCGACACCGGTCGGGTAGCCATTGATCAACAGGCGTCCAGCCTTGTGCTCCAGCAGCGCCACCAGGTCGGTGGCCTGGACAAGCTCGCCTGGCTCGCCGAGCAGGCTGGCGGTCAACTGGCCACCGAGGGCCTGGAGGGCCTGGAGCAATTGCGCATGGTCGGTCAGTTCGACCACGACGGTGGTAGGCCCGAAGACCTCCTCCTGCAGCAGCGGCTCGGCATCGAGCAAGCATTGCGCATCGGCCTGGAACAGTTGTGGCCAGGCCTGGTTGCCCTGCTGGTCGGCACCCGCCAGGTGCTGAACGCCGGAGTGCGCCTTGAGTTCGGCCACGCCATGGGTGTAGCTGCGCAGGGTGCCGGCGTTGAGCATGGTTTGGGGGGATTGGTCGGCGATCTGCGCCCGCAGTTGCTCGACGAAGGCACTGAACTCGGGCGAGCGGATGCCCAGCACCAGGCCCGGATTGGTGCAGAACTGCCCGCAACCGAGAACCACCGAGGCTGCGAGTTCGCGAGCAATGGCCTCCCCGCGTACGGCCAGGGCCTGGGGCAGGACAATCACCGGATTGATGCTGCTCATCTCGGCAAACACCGGGATCGGTTGTGGCCGTGCAGCAGCCAGATCACACAGGGCACGGCCGCCCTTGAGCGAGCCGGTGAAGCCCACGGCCTCAATGGCGGGGTGCTTGACCAATGCTTCGCCAACGCCGGAACCGAAGATCATGTTGAACACCCCGGCCGGCATCGCGCAGCGCTCGGCGGCACGCAGAATCGCTTCGGCCACCCACTCGGCTGTGGCCATGTGGCCGCTGTGGGCCTTGAATACCACTGGACAGCCTGCGGCCAATGCCGCCGCGGTGTCGCCGCCGGCCGTGGAAAACGCCAGCGGGAAGTTGCTGGCGCCGAATACAGCGACCGGTCCCAGGCCCATGCGGCACTGGCGAATGTCCAGGCGCGGCAATGGCTGGCGCTCGGGCTGAGCGCGGTCGATGCGCGCGCCCAGGAAGTCGCCACGGCGCAGCACCTGGGCGAACAGCCGCAGTTGGCCACTGGTGCGGCCCCGCTCGCCCTGGATGCGGGCGGCCGGCAGTGCGGTTTCACGGCAGACAGTCTGGATGAAGTCCTCGCCCAAGGCGTCCAGCTCGCTGGCGATGGCGTCGAGGAATTCGGCGCGGCGCTGCGGCGCCAGCGCGCGGAACTGCGGGTATGCTGCGGCAGCAGCCTGGGCAGCGGCCTCCACTTCCTCGGCGGTGGCCTGCTGGAAGGCAATAGGCAATGGCTCGCCTGTGCTGGCATCGATGCTGCGCAAGGTCTGGTTGCCGGCAGCGCTGCGGCGCCCCCCAATAAAGTTGTGACCAGCGTGTTGAGTCATGGACGCTCCTGGAACTCGTTGAAAAGACTGGTCGCTAATCTAGGCAGGCGAGCGATTCTTTCCCAATGGCATTTGTGGATCGAGCGATAACGACAGGCTATCGAAAACCGTCGCTGCGTCCACGGCCCTTACGGGCATCGGCCATGAGGATCTGCGCGAACTCCAGGGCCGAGCCGACGAGCGGCTCGCCTTTGCGGGTGAGGATGCCGTAGTCCTGCGGCACCAGATGCAATGGCGTATCGAGCGTGCGCAACAATCCGCTGCGCAGGTGAGGCTCGACCATCGCCTGCGGGAGCATGCCGATCATCGGGCCACCCTGCAGCACATTGAGGAAGGTCTGGGTGGAGATGGTGTCGATGGTGTTGCGTGGCACGGCCACGCCTGCTTCTGCGAAGGCGCGCTCCATTCGCCCGCGGATCGGCGTGCCTTTGGGGTAGAGGATCCATGGCCAGTCGAGCAGTTGCTCCAGGCTCACAAATCCAGCATCGGCTAATGGATGGTGATGGTTGACCACGAAGCAGAACGGCTCCGGCGCCAGAGGCTGGAAGTCGAAGCGCTGGCGCTGGGATTCGTCGGTAAACCGCGCCACGGCCAGGTGCAGGATCTTTTCATCAAGCATGTGCATCAGGTGGTCGCTGGTCTGCTCCACCACCTCGATCGACAACAGCGGCCAGCGCTGCTTGATCTGCACGACGGCATCCGGCAAGGCCACGGCCGTGGCGGCGAAGATCCCGCCGACCTTCAGATGCCCATGCCCGCCCTCGCGCAGGCTACCGATCTGGTCCACGAAGTTGCGCGCATCGTTGAGCGCGACCTGCGCATAGCGCACCACCTGCTCGCCGAGGGCGGTGGGGGGCATGCTGCGTGGCTGACGTTCGAACACCGCGAAGCCGAGCAGGTTTTCGATCTCCTTGAGCATCTTGCTGATCGCCGGCTGGCTGAGGTTCATCTGCTGCGCGGCCAAGTGCATGTTGCGGGTGCGCCCGAGCGTGTCGATCAGTACGAGGTGGCGGAACTTGAGCCAATTGCAGAAATGGGAGAACGAGAGGTCCGACATGGGAATCCGCCTTTGGTGTAATAACGTGTTGTTATCATATGGTGAAAATATGCCATTGGAGTTTATCGCCAGCGTTACCTAGCGTGCAGCTTTTACCGATCAGGAACGCCACGACATGCCGCTCACCCTTACCCCTACCAACACCCTACCCAGCGACGGCCTCACTGGAACGCTGATCGGTCGTGCCTGGATCCCTGGAAACATTGCCGGTCCATCGCCGATCGTGCTGCGCGCCGATGGCGTGTTCGACCTGTCGCAACGCTTCGCGACCCTCAGCGAACTGCTCGAAAGCGATGATCCACTGCAGGCGCTGCGCAGCACGCCGGGTAGCTACCTCACCAGCATCCAGGAGCTGCTGGCCAACACGGGCCCCCATGCCACTCCAGACAAACCCTACTTGCTGGCGCCGCTGGACCTGCAGGTGATCAAGGCCGCCGGGGTGACCTTCGCAGCCAGCATGATCGAGCGGGTGATCGAGGAGCAGGCCGGTGGCGACGCCGCCAAGGCCGAAGCGGTGCGTGCCACCGTGCGCGCGGTGATCGGCGACAACCTGCGGGCGGTCAAGCCCGGTTCGGACCAGGCCATGGCGCTCAAGGCGCTGCTGATCGAACAAGGCATGTGGTCGCAATACCTCGAGGTAGGCATCGGACCCGACGCCGAGGTGTTCACCAAGGCGCCTATCCTCGCCGCGGTCGGCAGCGCCAGCCTGATCGGCGTACACCCGGGCTCGCAATGGAACAATCCCGAGCCCGAAGTGGTGCTGGCAGTCGACAGCCGCGGACGCATCCACGGCGCGACCCTGGGCAACGACGTCAACCTGCGCGATTTCGAAGGTCGCAGCGCCCTGCTGTTGAGCAAGGCCAAGGACAACAATGCTTCCTGTGCCATCGGCCCGTTCATCCGCCTGTTCGACGAAAGCTTTGACCTGGACGCGGTACGCCAGTGCGTGGTCGATCTCAAGGTGCAAGGTGAAGACGGCTTCGTACTGGCCGGCGCCAGCTCGATGGATCAGATCAGCCGCGACCCAGAAGATATCGTCCGGCAGACGCTCAATGCCAACCATCAATATCCCGACGGTTTCCTGCTGTTCCTCGGCACCCTGTTCGCCCCCACCGCCGACCGCGATAACCCCGGCGCCGGCTTCACCCATAAGCCGGGCGACCAAGTGAGTATCAGCAGTCCACTGCTGGGCACGCTACACAACCAAGTCACCACCAGTGACCAGGCTACGCCCTGGACCTTTGGTGTCAGCGCATTGATGCGCAACCTGGCCGACCGCGGACTGCTGCAGCGCTGAGCATCCCCTCTTGACCACGAGACTCATCCATAACAATAAAAGCGAGGCTTGATATGCATACAGAGGCCAAGGTCTCCCCGACGCCCGATCCGCGCCAGCTGCGCCGGGCAATCTACACCGGCGCCATCGGCAGTGCTCTGGAGTACTACGATTTCGCTATCTATGGACTGGCCTCGGCGCTGGTCTTCGGCCACATCTTCTTTCCGTCGCTGGGTACCACCGGTGCACTGCTGGCCAGTTTCGCCACCTATGGCGCCGGCTTCCTGGCACGGCCATTCGGCGGGCTGTTCTTCGGTTCGCTGGGCGATCGCAAAGGGCGCAAGCTGGTGCTGCTGCTGACCATCGCGCTGATGGGAATCGCCACCACCCTGATCGGCCTGCTGCCCACAGGCCCGGTGGGGGCGGTGCTGTTGGTGCTGTTGCGCCTGCTGCAGGGGTTCGGCGCCGGTGCCGAGCAGACCGGCGCGGCAACACTGATGGCCGAACTGGCCCCACGCGAACGACGCGGCTTTTATGCCGCTCTCCCCTTCATTGGCGTATTCAGCGGCCTGGCGCTGGCAACCATCACCTTCCGCGTGCTGCAGGCATCGCTGACCCAGGAGCAGTTGCTCGATTGGGGCTGGCGCCTGCCCTTCCTGGCCAGCGTGGTCTTGATCGGCATGGCTGTCTGGATTCGCCTCAAGCTCAAGGAAAGCCCGGTGTTCCAGCAGCTCAGCCAGAGCCAGCATGTCATCGAATCACCGATGCGTGCGGTCCTGCGCAATGCCCGCCGGCCACTGGCGGCCACCACCCTGATGCGCATGGCCGAAACCGGTTGCTCAACCCTCTACACCACCGTTTCGATCGCTTTCCTCGCCGGCTTCGCCAGTCGCCACCTGGGTGACAGTGGCGCCAACATCACCGGCATCGGTACCGATGCGGTGCTGGCGGCGAGCATCCTCAGCGTGCTGACCACACCCCTGTTCGGCGCGCTTTCGGATCGCTTCGGTCGACTGGTGGTATACCGCGGCGGCGCGTTGTTCTGTGCGCTGTGGGCCTATCCGGCGTGGTGGATGATCGACAGCGGCGACCCAACGCTGGTCTGCATCGCCGTCGTCGGGGGCTTCGCCATTGGCGCCAACAGCATGCTGGGCGCCCAATGCGCGCACTTCACCGAATTGTTCGGCAACCGTTACCGCTATTCCGGTGTAGCCTTGGCGCGGGAAATCGGCGCGATGCTCTCCGGTGGCCTGGCACCGATCCTGGGGATATTCCTGGTTGGCATCGCCGGTGGCGCCTTCTGGGTACTGGCGCTCTACACAGCCGTGCTGGCCTGCCTGACCCTGATCGGCACATTGCTGTCGACCGAAACCCGTGGCCGCGACCTGACCGACCTGTCCGATGCCGTCGGCAGCGGCGCTGCCGCCACCACCCATAGTTCCGCTAGCGTGCCGGCCTGACAACGCTAATACCGCGCCCTTCAAGTGCAAGAGAGACAGACATGAGCACCACCTCGAAACGCCCGTTACGCAGCCAGCAATGGTTCAACGACCCGACCCATGCCGACATGACCGCGCTATACGTGGAACGTTACATGAACTATGGCCTGACCCGTGAGGAGCTGCAATCGGGGCGGCCAATCATCGGTATCGCCCAGACGGGCAGCGACCTGACGCCCTGCAACCGCCACCACTTGGAACTGGCCCAGCGGGTCAAGGCAGGGATTCGCGATGCCGGCGGCATTCCGATGGAATTCCCGGTGCATCCAATCGCCGAGCAGAGCCGCCGGCCGACTGCCGCGCTGGACCGCAATCTGGCCTACCTGGGCCTGGTGGAAATCCTCCATGGCTATCCGCTGGACGGCGTGGTCCTGACCACCGGCTGCGACAAGACCACCCCCGCCTGCCTGATGGCCGCCGCCACTACCGACTTGCCGGCCATCGTGCTGTCCGGCGGACCGATGCTCGATGGCCATCACAAGGGGCAACTGATCGGCTCCGGGACCGTGCTATGGCACGCCCGCAACCTACTGGCCGCCGGCGAGATCGACTACGAAGGCTTCATGGACATGACCACGGCCGCGTCGCCGTCGGTGGGCCACTGCAACACCATGGGTACGGCCCTGTCGATGAACGCCCTGGCCGAAGCACTGGGCATGTCCCTGCCTGGCTGCGCCAGCATTCCCGCGCCCTACCGCGAACGCGGACAGATGGCTTACGCCACTGGCAAGCGCATCTGTGAGCTGGTTCTGCAGGACGTACGCCCGTCACAGATCATGACCCTGGAGAGCTTCGAGAACGCCATCGCCGTGGCTTCGGCCCTGGGTGCATCGAGCAATTGCCCGCCACACTTGATCGCTATCGCCCGGCACATGGGCATCGACCTGTCACTGGACGACTGGCAGCGGGTCGGCGAAGACGTGCCGCTGCTGGTCAATTGCATGCCGGCCGGCAAGTACCTCGGCGAAGGTTTCCACCGCGCCGGCGGCGTGCCGGCAGTGATGCATGAGCTGCAGAAGGCTGGGCGGCTGAATGAGCACTGCGCCACGGTCAGTGGTAAGACGATCGGCGAAGTGGTGCGCGATACCGTGACCAGCAACGCCGAGGTGATTCTGCCATTCGAAGCGCCGCTCAAGCACCGCGCCGGTTTCATCGTGCTCAGCGGCAACTTCTTCGACAGCGCGATCATGAAGATGTCAGTGGTCGGCGAGGCGTTCCGCAAGACTTACCTGTCCGCACCGGGAGCGGAAAACAGCTTCGAGGCGCGGGCCATCGTTTTCGAAGGGCCAGAGGACTACCACGCGCGTATCGACGACCCAGCGCTGGATATCGACGAGCGTTGCATCCTGGTGATCCGTGGCGCCGGTACGGTCGGCTATCCCGGCAGCGCCGAGGTGGTCAACATGGCCCCGCCCGCGGAACTGATCAAGCGCGGTATCGACTCGCTGCCCTGCCTGGGCGATGGCCGCCAGAGCGGTACCTCAGCCAGCCCGTCGATCCTCAACATGTCACCGGAAGCGGCCATCGGCGGTGGGCTGGCATTGCTGCAGACCAACGACTGCCTGCGTATCGACCTCAACGCCCGCAGCGTCAACCTGCTGGTCGACGAGGAAGAACTGGCTCGCCGCCGCGCCGCTTGGCAGCCTAGCATCCCGCCGTCACAGACGCCCTGGCAGGAGCTCTACCGGCAACTGGTCGGGCAGCTCTCCACCGGAGGTTGCCTGGAGCCGGCGACCCTGCACATGAAAGTGATCGCCCGCGAAGGTGGCATGCCACGGCATTCGCACTGAGGTCCAGTCGGGCCTCTGAGGGTAGATAAGGCCAAGGAAGGCCAGCCTCTCCCCCAGTTGCCCGACAACCGGATGGGCTGCCCTTCGCGCATGCCGCTATAGGTTAGCGATACCCCACTTGGCGTATCGACCCTAGTGTCCTGTCTCGGAAATACGTTCTCTTTTGGCGAGTGGCTTGGGTGTTCGGCCAAGGCGCCGCGACGAGTCATAGCAGGGCTATGGCGAGGAGTGGCAACGCCGGCCGGGCGCCCAAGA